>Ga0100385_1000014_pt1 | contig 262984 bp, 218 predicted proteins | sample CryGeymeta201509_FD_81543 | JGI IMG/M metagenome (GOLD analysis project Ga0100385, IMG submission 81543) | Groundwater microbial communities from Crystal Geyser aquifers in Utah, USA - Crystal Geyser metaG 2015-09 | ecosystem: Environmental > Aquatic > Deep subsurface > Groundwater | place... | reverse complement strand
CGATTTGGGGTGTGCCGCGGACGAGGTCCAAAGCGTCTGTGAATGCATTTCGCTCGCGTGCGAAACCGCCGACGACTGCGATGGTGTCAGATGCATCGACGGCCTGTGCACCGCATGCACCGCCGATGTCGAGTGCGGTGATGGCCAAGTTTGTCTTGAAAACGGCGTCTGCGAAGAAGCGACACGATGCCTCAACGACTTCGATTGTGCGGCCGCCGAGCAATGCACATCCGAAGGACTCTGCGCGCCTCGCCCACAATGCACATTGGACCGCAATTGCGACGACAACGAGCTCTGCATCGGCGGGCGCTGTGTGTTGGCACCTGAGTGTGTAACCACTCAAGACTGCCCTGACACCTTTGAGTGCGTGGGGGGAAATTGTTTTGAAATCCTCTGCCGTGGACCGCAGGACTGTGAACGCGGAGAAGTCTGTGATGCTGGCGCCTGCGTTGTGCCGAGCATCGCTGATTCATGTTTTATTGCGACACCAAGTGGCGCGATTGCCGATGGCCAAACCGTTCCTCTGGAAGCATTTGCGCTGGATTCGAATGGCAACGGAATTGCCGCAATTTTTCGATGGACGAGCGATAACCCGACCGTGGCCGTCGTGGATACGACTGGTCGAAACGCGTTGGGCAAAGCAACAGCAGGAACGGCGACCTTCACCGCAACCTTGGCGACCGGTGATCCTGTCGTCTGCACCGGAAGTGTCGTTTTGACCAACCTTGGCCCGGTGGCGCAAGGGTCGCTCAGAATCTCGGTGATCCACGGCGAGACCGGGCAGCCTGTGGATGGAGCGATCGTGATGGTCGGCAACGGAACCACTCAGGGGATGACGGCCAATGGCGGCGTCGTTTCGCTGACTCGTCCAGCCGGCGCGTTTGAAGTGACCGTGATTCATCCGGACTTCAACATCATAACGGTTCAGGGCGTTCAAACTGGGGACGTGAAACTTCCGGTCTTTCCTCGACGTGGCTCAGGGCCGGTCGGCGGCTTCACCGGCGAGTTTGACACTTCTGGCGTTGGCAGCACCGGAGATATCACCCTTGGTCTTGCTGGGGCGAGTCTTGCCGGTGGTTTGTTGGAACTCGATTTGACGACGCTTCTTGGTGAATCTTTTGTGACTCCCGTGTCTATTCCTGGGCTTGTGGACACCACGTTCCCGTTCCCAGGTGGCCTGGTTGTTTATGGGCAAGCGCTCGGATTTCCTCTCAATTTCAAGCAGACCTATTATGCGCAGGCGGCTTCGGGAGCTCGACTCGCCTGGGGACTTGCCGGCAAAGTACCGCTTCGTGATCTGATTCAGCTGGGGCAGGGCGGAGGCGGCGCAGACGCTGTTCTGGGTACGTTGTTGCCGCTCTTTAATCGATTCGATCATATCGCGCAGCCGATTCAGGTAGTGGCCCAACCACGCGTTGCGGACACTGGCGACTTGGACGGAGACGGCAACACCACGGAAATGGTTCCAAATTACAGCCAGTTCCCGACAAAGAACCTGCGCCCATCCGTACGGCAGACGCTGACCACGGACGTGACGATCTCAAATTTCCCAAATCTTGCAGGCGGTCCGGCTGGTCTTGCGCTCTTGATGGGAGCATCAGTTTTGGACGCGCCCGGTTTGGTTCCATTGGGTATTTCAGCGACGACCGACGAAGACGGCGACGGTAGACCTGATGCTCGACGACTCTCGATCGCACCTCCTTCTGGGTCGCTCGCCAATGGGCGCTATGCGCTTGTGGCGCTGGCTTTCAGCACAAACGGTGGTGGCAATGGCCTGAATCTCCCTCAAGAGTTCTCGGCCGCTCTGTGGAACGGACAATCGTTCCCTTCAGCGCTGAGCCTGGGGACCTTCCCGGACGCGAGCACCACTCAAATCTCGAACGCCAATCGCACGATCACGATTCAGTCGTCCGCCGGGCCGCTCTATCGTGTACGCATCGTTTCAGCTGACTATTCGTGGGACATCTGGAGCTATGGCACCTCGACTGGGATGGGCAATTACACGCATGTTGTAAACGTGCCGAGCCTGCCCTTCGCCTCAACGGATCCTTTCGTGGGTGGCGACATCCTCGTCGATGCCATTCAGACGAATGCGACGATCAACGACCTCGTCAAGACCACTGGAGTCGGCTTGCGTCAAGCAGGGCTGGTTTCCACCGCATTTAACCGTACATCCGCACGCTAAGACGTCCTGTCTACGCAGTATTTTTGAAGGACCTTCATGAACAGGCAAAACCTGATTCTGCTTGCGTGCGTCTTTGCCGCTGGCTGCAATTCCAAGTCTCCCGAGACCACTGAAACACCCGCGGAGGAACCGATCCAGCGAGCTGAGGTCAATGTTGCCGAAGAGGTCGAAAAGGCCCCTGAAGCGCCAAAGGGGTTGCCTCGTTTCGAGGAACCCAACTTTGTTGCCATCGACCTTTTGGCCAATCGCCCCAATGCGCATCGTCTCGAGACCGGCGACGTGCCCACTGTGGTCGTGGATTCAAGCGCCCCGGATTTCATGCGATACATCCATGGAAATCATCCGTCAGATTGGTCGCTCGGCGTGGATTTGGATGGAACAAAAGCCGCAGTCTTGAATAAGAAGCGTGTGGGCAAGGTCTGGGTGCCTGGATTTAAGGGCGCCACAACCGTGCAACTCTCTGTTTGGTCGGGATCCGACAATAATTCGTTGACCATCAAGGCCAATGGCAAAGCTCTGCCCACTGCCAAATTGGTCAAGGGGTGGCAGGTCGTATCCGCGGCTGCCGAGCCCGGCGTTCTTGGGGTGGAGAACACTCTGGAACTCGATTTTTCGAACATGACACGAATCGACAAGCTCCTGTCAGGTGGCGGTGTTTCCTGGCTTCGTCTTGGAACAGCCAAGGAACAGCCTCCTACAAACACGATTCCGGCAGCTCAGGGCGCACTTTCACTCAAGGGGGGCGACGGCCTGATCTTCATGCTTTGGGGGCTGCCAAAATCGGTCCTCTCTTTCGACATGAAAGCTAAGGCTGGTTGTGGGATCGATGTGCGCGCCGAGATCGAGGACGGAAAGGGTGGGACACAGAACGTCTTGACCCAGGCAGTGGTTGCTCTCGAAGGGCAGGGCGAATCTCAAAATTCGTTTGTCAGCCTTGAGTCACTCGTCGGTCAGATCGGCCGGGTTACACTTTCGTCGACGCCTGATTGCGAAGTCGAGCTGTCCGAACTGTCGATGAGGGTGCCTGGCGTTCAGCCTGTGGTTCCAGCGGTTACACCGCCCAAACACGTCGTGTTTTGGATGAGCGATACGCTTCGCGCGGATCATGTCCCGATTCATTTTGACACCGATGTGCAGGCTCCAAACTTCAAGAAACTTGCTGAGGAAGGTGCGTCGTTCAAACTCGCCTACGTCGAGGGAAATGAATCGAAGACCTCGCATGCATCGCTGTTTTCGGGGATGTATCCCAACAAACATCATGTGATCGGCAAAGGAAGGCTGAAGTCGGAACTGAAGTTGTTGCCCGAAGCCATTCAAGATGCCGGTTATCGTACAGCTGGCTTCATGGGGAACGGTTATGTTTCGGAACCGTGGGGCTTTGTGCAAGGCTGGGACACGTACAAGAACGAGTTGCGCGACGAAGGGCGGTTCGATGGACCGTCGCTGGCGCAGACGGGGGTGAATTGGGCGGCCAAGAACACCGACGTTCCTTTCTTTTTGTACATCGGGACGGTCGACGCGCACGTCACCTATCGGTCTCATGAAGGCATTATCGAACACTACGAGAGCGAGCCGTATAAGGGGCGTTTCGACAAGGCCTGTTACGGCGAAGACTTGGGTAAAATCAAGGGGGGCTCGATCAAGCTCACCGATGGGGAAAAAGAACGAATTCATGACCTCTATAAGAACGAGGTCGAGTTCAACGACATGGCGTTTGGCCAGCTCCGTAAAGGGCTAGAGGACCTGGGTCTTTGGAAGGACACGATGGTCGTGATCGCAGCGGACCATGGCGATGAATTCTGGGAGCACGGCGGAGTCGGGCACGGGCATTCCATGTGGGCAGATCAAACACATATCCCGCTGATCATCTACTACCCTCCGCTGATCCCAGCAGGCACAGTGGTTGAGGCAGGAGTTGACTTGATGGACGTTTATCCAACGATCGTCGAGGCCTTGGGTAAGGCCCGTCCCGATGATCTTCAGGGCAAAAGTCTTGTCCCTCTGATTTTCAAAGTTCATGCTGACTATCCAGAGCCCGCTGTAGCGACTCAGTACCTGCTTCATTACGGAATGCAGATGCAGCAATGGAAGCTCTACTTGCGTCGCGGCGAGTATCAGATCTTCGACCGGGCTCACGACCACTCAGAGCAACACGACGTGGCTGAGGCCCATCCGTTGGCCTCACGTTGGCTGCTGGACTCAATGGGCTGGATACGCGGTTACAGGGGCGTCTGGGACAAAGAAGCCTTCGGCCCAGCGACCAACCTGACACCGGACTTCTTGACCAAGCTCAGTGGGAGCGTGGACCGCGATTGACCAGCACCCGAACGATGATGTTGGCTGCCACAATCACGCCCAAAGCGATGAACGCCGTGGTGGGTTCGTTCAGATAGATGACGAGGAGCGGAAAAACCCAGAAGGCCGGCGTTGTCAGACGTAATGCCTTCTTGAGCCGCGGAGTCGCAGGCGCCTCGGTGGCCACCAGGCCGAAGTCTTCACTTAGCCATTCGGCCACAACCGCCATCGTGGACAAAAGCGCGCCAACCCATCGCAGCGTGTCTGCGATGGGATAACCACTTAGCCCAACCGAAAGTAAAAGGATTGCCCCGGCGAGCAGAAGCATCGCGCGAGGTAGGCGTGCCGCCATGCCTAGACGGTCGCGAGCTGAGTCGCGAGGGCAGGGGAATCAGGAGATGTCCACGCCGGTGCCCATTCAAATCCAAGATCGGCAAGCCGAAGGTCTTGGTCGTCGTGGTCAGCCTTGCTGCGCTCGAATCGAGTGACGTTCCAAATTCGGAATCCGCCGTACGTCACGGTTCGCAACACGCGATCGGCGTCAAATTCATTGGGACGCAATTGAATGACCTCAAACGCGATATTCGAGGTTTTAGGATCCTTCAATCCACGTGTCAGCAAAAGGTAGACGTCCGGACCGTCGACCCTGATCCAGCGCAGATCGTAAGTGGGACCCGCGGCGACTTTTTCGTCACCGTTGGCACTGGCCATCAAGAATGACTCCATGGTTGGGTACTTCTTACGGAAGTCCCCAAGATCGTGGCTCATCTCCCAATAGAGGCCTGGCAAAGAGTCGGCGTTGATCTGCGCCAGCAATTTGTAGACGTGCCATGGGATCGTCTTGGTCCCAATCAGCTGCTCGACGCGACGAGTCTTCTTCTCGGCTTCTTTCTGAATCTTGAGCGCTTGCTCATGACACTTCTTGAATTTTTTGCCGCTGCCACATGGGCAAATATCGTTGCGGCCCACATCTCTAAAAATGTCTGCACTTAGTTCGGTCATTTCTGGCTCTTTCTTGGTAGGGCTAACGTCTTCTCGCCGGGAACTGGGATTGTTGGGCCGGCGGCTTTTCCAAGTGGAACTGGTACCATAAGAGGTTCCAGCCACGCATTTTCATTTTCTTGTCGTTCTGAAGCGCCTTAAGATTCGATTGAGTCTTTTGGTCTTCTGGCATTTCGACCACGGCTCGATTTAGCACGGCAATCGCGGATTCTCGGTCATTGGATTTCCAAAGACAGTACGCGTAGAGGTTCCAAAGCAGGGCCTGCTTCTTGGAATGTTTGACGGCTTCCTCAAATACAGTGCGCATTTCCGCGGTTTTCTTTCGTTTGTAATAGAGGGCTCCGAGCATCGCGCGAGGCACCCAATTTCGATTGAAAGAACGTTTCAAATAGGGTTCGGATTCGTCGAAACGGCGCGACATGTAGAGGACCGTTCCGATTTGACCGTCGACTTGCGCGCCGACCAAGAACTGCTTTTTGCTGAGCGGATAGGCTTCTTTAAGAATCTCGACCGCACGGTCGATATGCTGTCCCTTGAGCTCTTCCTGAGCTTTCAGGAAATAGCCTTCGAGTTCCTTCATCGCCTTACGCGCGAGGTAAAAATAGCTGCCGCCGAAAACGATCAGGCCAGGCAAAATCCCGTAGAGCGGACGAAACTCGCCACCCCCCAGCAAAAATGCGGAACCGATCGTGGTCACCAAACCGGCAACGATGGCTATGATTAGATTAATCATCGAGGCCTCAAGGTACTGGGAACGCGGAACAGAATTCTTCAACTTCGCCACGAATCACTTTGAGTGCTTCGTCGTCTTCACGAGCATCGACAGCCTTGTCGATCCAATTCACGATCGACACCATATCGTCGCAGTCCATTCCACGTGTTGTGATGGCTGCGGTTCCGATGCGTACGCCAGATGGGTCGAACGGTTTGCGAGGGTCAAATGGGATGGAATTCGCGTTGGCGACGATGCCGGCTTTTTCCATGGCCACTGCTGCGGTCTTGCCGCCGATGCCCTTAGACGTCAGATCAACAAGTAGCAGATGGTTGTCGGTGCCGCCGGTGACCAGTCGAAATCCACGTTCCGAGAATGCCGTGGCCATGGCCTGCGCATTGTCGAGGATCGCCTGCGAGTAAACCTTAAAATCTGGCAACGAGGCTTCGTGTAAGGCGATTGCGAGCGCTGCAATCCCATGCATGTGTGGTCCGCCCTGACAGGCAGGAAACACAGCGCGGTCGATGTCTTTGGCGAATTCCTCTTTGCACAAAATCATACCGCCGCGAGGACCTCGCAACGTCTTGTGCGTGGTCGAAGTCACGACATCGGCATAGGGCATCGGAGTCGCGTGGACGCCTGCAGCCACCAGGCCACTGATATGTGCAATGTCGGCAACCAGATAAGCGCCGACCTCGTCGGCGATGCTACGGAAAGCCTCGAAGTCGATGGCTCGAGGGTAGGCCGATGCTCCGCAGAGCAAAATCTTGGGCCGAGTCTCCAACGCAATTTTACGTACTTCGTCGAAGTCGATGCACTCGGTTTCTTTGTTCACGCCATAGGCGTGTGACGAATAAAAACGCCCCGAGAAATTGACCTTCCAACCGTGGGTGAGGTGTCCACCAGAGGGCAGACCCATGCCCAGAATTGAATCTCCGAGTTCCGCCAGTGCGTAATACATCTCAAGATTCGCCGGCGAGCCAGAATAGGGCTGCACGTTGACGTGTTCGGCACCAAAGAGGGCCTTGGCTCGGTCGATGGCGAGCGTCTCGATTTGGTCGCAGAATTCCTGACCAAGGTAGTAGCGCTTGCCGGCGTAGCCCTCGGCGTATTTGTTCGTAAAAACCGAACCCGTCGCCTCCATAACCGCCTGAGAAGCGTAATTTTCGCTCGCAATCAGACGAATGGTTTTCTTCTGTCGCGCCTCTTCCGCCTTGATGATGTCAAAAACAGCGGGGTCGGTCTCGAAGACAGCTTTCATGAGGTCAGTCATCTTTTCGCCTATTCTGCAGCAGCAGTCGCTGCGTTTTCGTCGGTGATGAGGTTTTCTGCGATGATCTCGGCGAGGTCGCGAAGAACGACGCCTTCGGCTCCGCGATCCTTGAGTCCGTCATCGAACATGGTCATACAGAACGGACAGGCCACCGCGATGGCTTCGGGGTTCGTGGCCAGCGCCTGATCCGTGCGCTCAATATTGATGCGCTTGCCTTCATGCTCTTCCATCCACATGCGTCCACCGCCGGCGCCGCAACAGAAGCTCTGCGCTTTGTTGAGCTCCATTTCCTGGACCTTGAGTCCTGGAACAGCGTTGAGGATGTCTCGTGGTGAGTCGTAGGAGTTGTTCCAGCGACCGATATAACACGAGTCATGGTAGGTCACGCGGGTCGACACAGAAGGCTTAAGCTTGAGCGAACCTTCGCGAATCAGCGCGTTCATGAAGTCCGAGTGGTGGATGACTTCGTAGTTACCACCAAGCTGCGGATATTCCTTTCCAATCGTGTGGAAACAATGCGGGCAGGCCGTCACAATTTTGCGCACGCCGTAGCCGTTCAATGTCTCAATATTTTGAGTGGCGAGCATCCAGTAGAGGTATTCGTTTCCGATACGTCTTGCAGGGTCACCCGTGCAGCCTTCTTCCGATCCGAGAATCGCAAATGAAATGCCCGCGGTCTTGAGGATCTTGGCAAAGGCTTGGGTCACTTTCTTCTGACGGTCGTCGAAGCTTCCCGCACAACCCACCCAGAACAAATACTCTGGCGCTTCGGTCAACTCGCTCATCATCGGGATTTCAAGGCCATCAGCCCAGTCACCACGGTAAGACGACGAGATGCCCCAAGGATTGGAGTTGTTCTCCATATTCTTGAAGGTACGGCTGACTTCAGGTGTGAAGTCGGCTTCCATCAGTGCCAGATAGCGTCGCATATCGATGATGGTGTCCACGTGCTCGATGAATACCGGGCAATTGGCCACACATGCGCCGCACGTGGTGCAGGCCATCAATTCTTCTTTCGAGATGATGCCGCCGGCAAGGAGTGGATACTCTGTGTCTTCGGCCTTGAGGCGAAGGGTTTGTTTACCCTTATCCTTCAAGTGGTACTTGACCTTGGCAATCACCTTCATGGGGTTGAGAGCCTTGCCGGTATTAAACGCCGGGCAATAGGCTTCGCAACGACCACAGTCGGTGCATGCGTAGGTGTCGAGGAGCTGTTTCCAGCTCAGGTCTTCGACCTTGGCTGCGCCGTAGGATTCGACCTCGGCCTCCATATCCATGGCGCGGATCGCACCCAATGGTCCGAGTTTTCGAAAGAAAACGTTGGGCATCGCACCGATGAGGTGGAGGTGCTTTCCAAAGGGCACGTAGATCGAGAAACAACCCACAACCGTCAAATGAAGCGCGTACGAGATTTGAAGCGTGACTTCGAGTCCGGCCGAATCGGGGCTGAACACTTTCAGAAGATTATGGGCGGTCCAAGCTGCGACCGGCGTCCACGCCGGGTCGTGCCCCAGGTTTGCGCCAAATTGAGCGATTTCCGCACCATTGGCGAGGAACTTGGTGATCATCAAAAGTGCGATGAACGTTGAAATGATAATGGCGTCGACGCTGATGACGACGTGCCTTGGGCGGGCAACCCAACGGCGCACAACGCCAATCACGATTGCGACCAACACGAGGACTCCAAAAACGTCCTGAAGGAGCAGGATGAAATTGTAGAGCGTGTGCCCAAAGATCATGCTCATTCGGAAATCGTTGTAGAACCCACGAATCAGATACTCGATCGTTTCGGCCTGAAGGATGATAAATCCCCAGAAAATGAAAAGATGCAGTATGCCCGCAGGCTCAGCAATAACGCGGCGTTGGCCCACGACGTACGTCATGAAGCCGCGCACACGTTCGGGGACACGGTCCAGTGTCGGGCGTCCATCGCCCATGGCGACGTAGCGCAAAAGCCAATACACGGTGTGTGCGGCAATGAAGAAGCAGATAAGAACGGCAACGGCTACGACGCCGCGCAAGCCAAGGATCATCGATTCGTCCACAGAGTACCTCAATACTAGGGCTCTTCGGGGGGGCCGAAAGGCCGCCACTACATACCCGAGGTGTCGAGTGAGGGCAAGCAAGACCGGGGAACTTGTGGCGGCCCACGGCGGACGGTTTGCGTGATGTGAGAGGGAAAGGATTCAGAGTGTCTCCGCGGCTTGTGCTCGTGCGTGGTGGCGGTACACTTGTCCGGACTCTCCATCGGGAAATCTTATGAACGAAGTTGTGCTTGGCATTGACCTCGGGACGTCAAACTCCGTGGTCTCGGTGATGTTGGAAAACGAAGCTATCGTGATCCCAGATGCCGCGGGAAACCGCATTCATCCGTCACTTGTGTACTTTTTTGAGGATGGGCAGACGGTCGTCGGAAACGACGCTCGCGCTTATATGCTCAAAGATCCAAGTCACACGGTTTTTTCGGCTAAACGCTTGATCGGTCGGCCCTTTGACTCTCCCGATTTGCGAGTCCTGATTGGTTCGTTTCCGTTTAAGATCGTTTCGTCTGGAGACGGCGCACCGCGGATTTCGATGTACGGCTCGTTGCATGCCCCCGAAGCCATATCCGCCCGCGTGCTTCTCTATTTGAAGCAACTCGCCGAAAAATACCTTGGGATGCCAGCTGCGAAGGCCGTGATCACGGTTCCTGCGAACTTTGATGAGGGTCAACGTCGTGCGACCAAGCGGGCAGGGGAGTTGGCCGGTTTGGAAGTCCTTCGCCTGATCAATGAACCCACCGCCGCAGCGCTCGCCTACGGACACGGTTCGAATCGCCGTGAAAAGGTCGCGATCTACGATTTCGGCGGCGGCACGTTCGATATTACGATCCTTGAGCTCCGCCAGAACGTCTACCAGGTGCTTTCAACCGCAGGTAACAGCTATCTGGGTGGGGACGATTTTGATAATCGCCTTGTTCAATCGATGCTGACGGCCTTCGAAAAGCAATACGGTTACGACATGGCAGGCGAAGAGGTCATTCTTCAGCGCCTCAAGTCAGTGGCACAGAACATCAAGCACCGCCTGTCTGACCAAGACCTCGTGACCGCTCGTGTTGCGGAGATGGTCCCCGGAACGTTGACGGAATTGGAGTTGGAATTCAGCCTCTCACGCGATGCCTTTAATAAACGGTGTTCAGACATCGTTGAGCAGAGCCTGACGACCTGCGAAGAAGCGATGCAGCTTGCCGGACTTCAACGTTCGGAAATCGATCATCTGGTTTTGGTCGGCGGAACGACCCGAGTTCCACTCGTTCAACGCCGTGTGCGGGAGTTTTTCGGCAAAGATCCAGTGACCGGTGTTAATCCTGACGAGGTGGTCAGCGTTGGTGCTGCGATCTTTGGAGCATCGGTGCTTGAACCTGCTGACGCGCCCACTTCGAGTTTTGCGCCGCCGCCCATTCCGCAAGATTACGCCGAGCATTTCGAGGACGAAAGTTGGCTTGAAGATTTCGATGAAGATGAACCGACTTCGATGCAAGCCAATGCCGCCGCACCAAGGCTTGCCGCGCCTCCTGTCCCGAGCCGCCAGCAGCAGTATCAGGCACCGTTGCTTATTGATGTGACCCCTCATGCGCTTGGAATCGCCACCGTAGGCGGTGTGATGGACATCATCATCGAGCGCAACGGATCGTTACCTCTTGCTCGCACAAGATTATTTTCAACGTCACGGGATAATCAGACTCGAGTCGTACTTCCGATCTACTCGGGCAACTCTCGGCGCATCGAAGAGAACAGACAGCTTGGCGCTCTTGAGATGTTGGACGTGCCTCCAGGACCTCGCGAGGAATGCCAGATCGAGGTCGCGTTCGAAGTCGATACCAACGGCATGCTTAACGTTCGTGCGACTGACATGCGCACCGGCAGGAATACCGCAGCGCGGATCTCCATTCTTGGTGAGACGCAGGCGGATTTCTACGACGCAGCGAATTTGCTAATGGGATGACCTCCCGTTGACTTCGCATCGATGGTTTGGAATCCTCCGCGCGCCTAGTGCCCTGAGGAAGTCATGCGAAGAATAGCTGTTGTACTTTTAGTCACCACATTGGTGGCCTGCCAGAAAGACGAGTTTTCATCTGCCCCAAGCGTTAGCGCGCCAAAGGGTGAAGAAAGTGCTGTGCCGTTGCAGGACGGCAACACCAATATGCCTGCGAACCATCCGCCCACGGGCTCCAATCCGTTGGTGCAGAATGCGGCTCCTGTGCAATTTGGGTCGCCAGCCGAATTCGGAAAAAATGGTCCGCTGCGTTGGGTCGCTCCTGAGAGCTGGACAGCATCGCAGCCCGCCAGCAGCATGCGGCTTGCTGAATACGTCGTGCCTCCCGCCGAGGGATCACAGGCGGGCGAACTCTCGATTTTCTACTTTGGCGCGGCCGGTGGCGGTGGGGTTGAAGCCAACGTAACACGCTGGATCGGGCAGTTCTCGGGTGTGGATGGAGCCGCGCCCATCAGTAATCAGACTCAAGAGACCGTGAACGGTATGAAGGTTCATCGCGTTGATGCGAGCGGAACCTTCAATCCAGGTATGTCGGGTAACGGTGTGCCTCGAGAAAATCATCGCATGCTTGGAGCGATCGTGGAGTCCTCGGCAGGCCTCTACTTCTTCAAGCTTGTTGCGCCGGCTGACACCATCGCGGCTCGACAAGCCGAGTTCGAAACATTTGTAAAATCGTTCTCGCCAGGGGCCTGACCCAAAGAGGTGCTTATGTCGACGCAACACACTACCGACCTCATTGACGACTTGCCCGAGCCAAAGCCGTCTTCTTGCTCACACGATCATGACGAGGCGCCTCGCGAGGATGACCACGGAACGGTCGAGTACGCAGCCAGGTCGATGGAAAAAGGCTGGAAGCTTCATCGTCGATGGGATCGTGCAGGACGCCTTCTGGGCGAAGATGCGATGGAGACTCTGGCAGGAAAACACGTGGTCGTGTTCGGACTCGGCGGCGTTGGCTCGTTTACGGCCGAGGCGCTGGCTCGAACCGCGATCGGGAAGTTGACCGTCGTCGACTTTGACCGCGTCTGTGGCACCAACACAAACCGCCAACTTCATGCGATGAAGGGAACTTACGGCAAGTACAAGGCGGACCTGATCGCGGAGCGATGCTCATTGATCAGCCCTGAGACCCACGTGATTGGTCGACGCGCTTTTTATCACGAGGGCATGTCCGATGATCTGCTGCCCGAAGGTGTTGATTATGTGGTCGACGCCATCGACAACATCACCGCGAAAGTTCATTTGCTGGCGACATGTCTGAAGCGCGGGATTCCCGTCGTCTCTTGTATGGGGGCAGCTGGGAAGTTGGATCCAAGCCAGGTAAAGATTGACGATCTTTCCAAGACTCATACCGATCCTCTGGCCCGTGCGGTTCGAAAGATTCTTCATAAGAACTACGACATCGACACCCGAAAGAAGGTCGGTATTAAGGCTGTATTCAGCGCTGAAATACGCCACGAACCGCAAAGCTTGAGTTATGACGGCACAGCGGGGTTTATGTGTATTTGTCCCACGAAGGACAATAATCTTCATGGTTGTGAAACACGAAATCTGATCGAAGGCACCGTGAGTTTTGTCACGGGCAGCTTCGGATTGATGGCAGCAAGTGTAGTGGTGAGAGACTTAACCGGGCGGTAGCCGATGTTTGAAGAAGAACGCCAAGGGCTGATTGAAGAAGCGTGCGGCGTATTCGGCATCGTTGGCCACGATGAATCTGCGAATCTGGCTTATCTGGGGCTCCATGCCCTGCAGCATCGCGGCCAGGAAAGTGCCGGTATCGTCACGCGCGAGGCTGGGAGAATGCATGTCCAACGTCGCCAAGGCTTGGTCAGTGAGGCTTTCACGGAAGACGTGCTTGCCATGCTCCCTGGCAGGACGGCGATCGGCCACGTTCGGTACAGCACGACAGGCGAATCGAGTATTCGAAACGCGCAGCCGCTGACCGTTTCGACGAAATACGGTCCGTTGGCGCTCGCGCATAACGGAAACCTTACCAATGCAGACGCGCTGAGATTGAGTCTGGAACAGGCAGGCTCCATTTTCGGGACCTCGACTGACACGGAAGTGATTGCGCATTTGGTGGCGCGTAGCAGCGCCCCCAATATTGTCGACGCGTTGGTGGACGCGCTCAGGCAGGTTCGGGGTGCGTTTTCGTTGATCGCTTTGACCAGCGACCACATGATTGCAGTTCGCGACGCTCACGGCGTGCGGCCGCTCGTGCTTGGACGATTGGGGACCGTTCCGACCGTGGCCAGTGAGCCCTCTAGTTTTCGGCTGATCGGCGCCAAGCTTGAGCGTGAGATCGCCCCCGGAGAGATGTTCATTCATACGCGAGGCGGCGAGGAATCATGGCGAAAACCGTTTGATGTCGTCGCGCCCAGGCCTTGCGTTTTCGAACTCGTCTATTTTTCGCGTCCCGATAACCTGATTTTTGGGCGGGATGTCTACCAAACACGCAAAGCGATGGGCAGCATTCTTGCGCAGGAATCGCCGATCGAAGCTGACGTGGTGGTTCCTGTTCCGGATTCCGGAGTCCCGGCGGCGCTCGGTTTCTCGGTCGAAAGTGGAATTCCTTTCGAAATGGGACTTGTTCGCAGCCATTACGTAGGGCGAACGTTTATCGAGCCCTCGAACAGCATTCGGCATTTCGGTGTGAAGCTGAAACTCAGCCCGGTCGCCACGATCTTGGAAGGCAAACGAGTTGTGGTCGTCGACGATTCGATCGTCCGCGGAACGACTTGCCGAAAGATCATCAAAATGATTCGGGAAGCGGGCGCCAAGGAGGTCCATTTTCGGGTGGCGAGTCCCCCAACGACCAACCCCTGTTTTTATGGGATCGACACCCCTGAGCGCAGTCAACTGATCGCTTCGACGCACAGTCTCGAAGAGATTCGGCGGTACATCACCGCAGACACCCTGGCCTATTTGAGTCTGGGTGGGCTGCGTCATGCGGTGGGCGCCACTGGCCCAACCAGCTTCTGCGAAGCGTGTTTTACCGGTAAATATCCAATCGAACTCGAGGGCCCCCAAAAGGGCTGAGTGTTTTTGTTCAAGTTCGTCATCTGCCACGAAACAAAAAACGCACTTCCCGATGTTCCATCGCTGAAGCTCACGCCGTGGGCATGATTCACGAATTCGACGGTTCAAACACCGAGCCATAAGGTCCAATCTTGGCGACACCGAAGCAAGACGCGCGCTTTCTCGACCAGGCGCGTCGCGAAGTCCGAGATATTGAGGGGAGACTCAAACGTACAAAACGACTGCCCGACGCCGGCAGGAAGGCACTCGAAGAGTCGCTCCAAGGCTTTCGGCAGATGTTGATCGATGCCGAAATCGACGACGTGCGTGTCGCTCTGGAACGACTCTCCACGCAGGTAGAGCGAGAATTGGTGCCGTACGAGAAATCTGCTTGGCGCGAATACGCAGAGACCATTGGGATCGCGACCCTGACCGCCTTATTTCTGCGAGCCTTCGTTCTGGGAGCATTTCAGATCCCCTCCGGGAGCATGAAGCCCACGTTGCTTATCGGCGACCATCTCTTCGCAACCAAATATTCGTACGGAATTCGATTTCCCTTTAAATCAGAGTACCTGATTCGTTGGGCGAGCCCGGAACGTGGCCAGGTCGTGGTGTTTCTCTTCCCCAGCGAAGAAGCACGGACTTACTTGCAAATGCAGCCCGCAGCGATGCGAACCTGCCTGGAGGCTTCGTCGCTGGAAGGTGAACGGGACATGATTAAGCGCGTGATTGGATTGCCGGGAGACACTGTCGAAGTCCGGGATAACCTGGTCATCGTCAACGGCAAGCCCTTTGAACGTACGTTCATCCGCCAGGAAGCCACCGGCGAGTTTTTGCGCCCGCTTGAAACTCTTGAGCGCGAGGATAACGGCGAAGCGGAGTACAGCGTTCGCTTTGTCGGCGCGAGAACCAAGGACTTCGGCCCCATCAAGGTTCAGGACGACCACGTTTTTGTGATGGGTGATAATCGCGATGAATCTGCAGACGGCAGATGCTGGGGGCAGGTGCCCATCGAGAACATCGAAGGTCGTGCTCGGATTTTGTGGTGGTCGCTCGGTCCCGATGGCGTGCGCTGGGAGCGTTTCGGCCGCCTGATTCGGTGACGAGCGCGGACCCCACGTTGACACCTAATGCGCATCGCGGTTAGAAGTGCGGCCCTCGTTTGGGCTGTGGAGATAAGAATATGAACAGCAATGAAATCCGACAGAACGCACTAGAGCTCGCAGCACGACTGCGCGAGCTCGGGAGGCATCTTTGACGTCGCAGAGAAACGTGCGCGCGTCGAAGAACTTGATGCCTTAAGTCAGGACCCAGAGTTTTGGACCGATGCCGCAAAAGCTCAGACTTTGATGCGAGAGCGGGGGACAGCTCAAGAGATTCTGGTCTCGATGAAGCGGCTCACTGCGCGGCTTGAAGACGCAAAAGCGTTTTCTGATCTTTCGGACGAAGTGGGCGGCGATCCCGATTCACTGGCCGAGGGCGAGGCAGCCCTGGACGACGTCGAGAATCAGCTGAACTCGATGGAGAAGTTGCGCATGCTTTCGGGCGAGCAAGACAACATGAACGCCATCGTCACGATTAAACCTGGCGCAGGCGGAACTGAAAGCCAAGATTGGGCCTCGATACTTTTTCGTATGTACCTGCGCTATTGCGAGCAGCAGGGCTGGGAAACCGAGATTACAGACTTTCAAGACGGCGACGAGGCCGGCATCAAGATGGCCGAGTTTCGAGTCGAGGGCGCTTATGCCTTCGGACACCTCAAGGCAGAATCAGGCGTTCATCGTCTTGTCAGAATTTCTCCTTTTGATGCGAATAAACGGCGGCATACGAGTTTTGCCGCTGTGACGATCATCCCAGAAATCGACGATGACATCGAAGTCGAGATCAACACTGGCGACCTCAGGATCGATACCTATCGCGCATCAGGCGCGGGTGGTCAGCACGTTAACCGTACCGATTCAGCCGTTCGAATTACGCATAAACCGAGCGGAATCGTGGTGGCGTGTCAGGCGGAAAGATCGCAGCACAAGAATCGCGATAAAGCGATGAAGATGTTGCGCGCAAAGATGTACGAAGCTGAGCTTCAACGCCGTGCAGAAAAAGCCCAAGAGGTTCACGCCGGTGAATCAGCAGTGGCTTTCGGATCTCAGATTCGGTCGTACGTTTTACATCCATATAAACAAATCAAAGACCTTCGAACGGGCTACACCGTTGGAAATGTTGACTCCGTGTTGGACGGAAAGCTGGACGGGTTTGTCGAAGCTTATCTGCTCAAAGCAGGAAGCGGAGAATCCATGGAAGCCGTCGAGGATATTGATTGATGTCTTATGAACGCTTCATTGGCACGCGATACCTGATGGCCAAGCGCCGCAGGAGCGTGCTCTCGATTATCACTTTGATCAGTGTCGTTGGCGTCGCGCTTGGAGTGACCGCATTGATCGTCGTGCTGAGCGTGATGGGCGGCTTCAAGAAGGACCTGAAACAAAAGATTATCGGTCAACGTGCCCATATCGTTCTGCGCTCGGTCGACGATGAGTTCATTCTCGATGCCGATGAAATCGAAGCGATCGCTCGCAAAGATTCTGCGGTCACTGGAGCGAGCCCCTTCGTTGAGGCCGAAGTGATGGTCTCAAGCCCCACAAACCTGTCGGGCGTGATCTTCCGTGGTGTCGACATCCACAAGGTTGGCGCGGTGAGCAACCTCGTCAAGGACATCGAAAAAGGGAAGATCGAGTACCTCGAAGATCCTCAGGCCTTGCTCGACGAAGTCGAAAAACAACGGGACGAAGACCTGGGCGAGTTGCTTCGCAAAGTTCGCAAAGAACGAGACGAGCGGGACGAAACCGCAGGCGAGGTTCTTGCTCCTGAATTCAAGCCCGTATTGCCTGATGTTCCCGACCTCGAAGGTGAGCCGGCCCCTCCAGAAAAACTGGCCGTCGGCGATGAATACGGTGACGAAGGTTTCATGCCCGGATTGCTGGACGACGATACCGAAGACTCCGAGATGCCTAGTATCGATGATGGAGGCCCAGCAGGCGACTTGCCCGGCATCATCGTGGGACGCGAACTCGCGCGGTCGCTGCAGGTCTCATTGGGCGATGAAGTTAACGTCGTGACTCCAAATGGGGAGATGGGACCGATGGGCCCAATTCCACGAAGCCGGCCGTTCCGTGTGGTGGGAGTCTTCTACAGCGGAATGTACGAATATGACGCTAACTACGCCTACACGAGCCTCAAAAGCGCACAGTCTTTCCTTTCTATTGAAGGGATCACCGGCATCGAACTCAAAACCATAGACGTTGAGCACGCACCGGCGATTGCGGAGCGACTTCAAGCGCAGGTTTCGAAAAATATCGATGTTCTGGATTGGCAAGAACTCAACCGCAGCCTCTTTTACGCGCTCAAGCTCGAAAAGATTGCGATGTTTGTGGTGCTCACGTTCATCATCCTGGTCGCGAGTTTCTCGATCGTCGCCATGCTGATCATGATCGTCATCGAAAAGGGCCGCGAGATTGCGATTTTGAAGGCTCTCGGTGCGACCAATCAAGGGATCATGGGGACCTTCATTTTTCAGGGCATGGTCATCGGAACCGTGGGCGCATTTTTGGGCCTCATTTCTGGACTTGGCATCTGTTGGTTCTTGGCTGAGTTCGGCTTTCCGCTGAACTCGGAAGTTTATTATATCTCGACGTTGCCTGTGGACGTCGACACCTCGGAAATCACGGTTGTGGTGCTCGCCACTCTGGTGATTTCGTTCTTAGCTACTATTTATCCGTCGATTCAGGCCGCACGCCTCAATCCCGTACAGGGTTTACGTGATGACTGATAAGCCACTCCTCGAAATGCGAAAACTCTCTAAGAGTTTTCAGCATCGTGGACGAACTCTCAATGTTTTGCAGGAAGTCGATCTCAACATCATGCCCGGCGATCGGGTTGCGATCATGGGGCCGAGTGGGGCGGGTAAAAGCACGCTTCTACAAATCATGGGAACTCTGGACGCCCCGACGGGCGGTAAATTGATCTTCGATGATGCTGATATCTTTTCGCGGTCCTCGTCGGCTTTGGCGAAGTTTCGAAACGCACATGTCGGATTTGTTTTTCAATTTCATCATCTGCTTCCCGAATTTACCGCAATCGAAAACGTAATGATGCCGGGCCTGATAGCGCGGCAGAAGCGGGTAGATGCCGAGGCGCGTGCGCTTGAACTCCTGACCAAGGTTGGACTGGCCGAACGGCTGCAGCATCAACCTGGGGAGCTTTCAGGTGGTGAACAGCAGCGAGTTGCGATCGCAAGAGCCCTGTTTATGAATCCGCGTCTTTTGCTGGCGGACGAACCCACGGGCAACCTTGACCTGTCTACGGGTGCTGAGATACATGCGCTTCTGCGCGAACTCAATCAAACCACGGGGATTACTGTGGTGGTTGTGACGCATGACCCCAGACTGGCTGACCAAATGGATGTTCAATTGCTTGTGGACCAAGGGAAACTCATCCCTTTGATACCAGGTGACGTGCGCACACGCGGACGTCTTCCAGAGCATCTCATCGTCGATCCATCTCGTCGGGCGCCTGAGCACGACGCCGAGCCCGCAAAGGCAGGCTGAATTTTGGATGTTTGGCTTTTTTGCGCGGCCGCAAAGGCCCGGGTTACAAGGCAGCACGTGTACGCATTTGGTCAATTCCACCTAAAGACAACTGAGCGCTGGGCCCTTCTTGGACTTCTGGCCTCAGTGGTGATGTGTTCGAACGCTTGGGCTCAAGCTCCGTCACGAACCACTCTTCAGCCCGCTTCAAATGCGGCTACCGTTCGCCTGGCGAACCAGAAGCCTCTTCCCGTTGGGGACGCTGCCAAAGAAGGCGATGTCGTCGACGAACTGGCTGTGTCCGGGAATCGGCGCGTTGATGCCGAGTCGGTGTTGAATCAGGTTCGCCAAGCCAAGGGGGCGGCGATTTCGTTGGCCACGATCGGCAGCGATATTCGCCGGATTTACAAACTTGGCTTCTTTGACGACGTTAAAGTCGATGCGACGCGCACCAAGCAGGGCCGCGTCATTGTGACCTTCATCGTGGTTGAAAAACCCGCGGTCACTGAAATCACCTACGAAGGCAACGAAGAGATCGAGCTTGATGACATCCAGGCCGTCGTGAACATCCAGCCCAATACGGTTCTGGAAGTTGCGACCGTGAAGGCCAACGCCGAAAAGATTCGTCAGCTTTATACCGAAAAAGGATTCTTTCTGGCCGAAGTCGAGGGTGAGGTCGAGATCGACCCCGCGACTCCTGAAGCTGCTCGCATCGTGTTCAAGATCCACGAGTACGCAAAAGTCGAAGTCCGTCGCGTGACGTTTCTGGGAAACAAAGAGGTCCCAGACGCTGAACTCAAGAATATCATGGCGACCAGAGAAGGTGATTGGGGCTCATTCCTGACCAGCTTTGGCGCGTTCAAGGAAGAAGCATTCCAGCAAGATATTCAACGAATTACGGCTTATTATTACGATAAGGGCTACGTTCAGGTGAAGGTCAAACGACCTGTCGTTCGCCTCTCACGTGACAAGCGATATCTGTACATCACTGTGGCCATCGAAGAGGGCATTCAGTTTGATGTCGGTGCAGTCGACGTTCAGGGCGATTTCATTATTCCGAAAGAAGAACTCAGCGCCAAAATCACGATCAAGCCAGACACGACGTTCAGCGTCACGACGATGCGGCGCGATATCGAGACTCTGCGTCGTGAGTACATGGACGCTGGTTATGCGTACGTGAACATCAATCAGCTCACACGCGTTCGTGAAAGCGAACGTAAGGTCGACATCACGTACGACATCCAGAAGGGCTCGAAAGTTTATATTCGTCGAATCGAGGTCGTGGGTAATACCAAGACCCGTGACAAAGTCATTCGACGAGAACTCGGCATCGAAGAAGGACAGTTGTTCTCGCAAACGGGAATCGAAACATCCAAAGCCAAAGTCACTCGACTCGGTTTCTTCGAAAAAGTTGAAGTCACGACTCAGCGCGCTGAGCGCGACGATGTGATCGACGTCAGGGTCGAGGTGGGCGAACGTCCGACTGGAACTTTCCAGGTCGGTGCAGGCTTCTCAAGCCTTGAGTCGTTTATCCTCAACGCCCAGATTTCGCAGAATAACCTTTTTGGCCGCGGGCAATCGCTCAGTTTCCAGGCCCAGATCTCAAGCATCCGAACCCTGTTCAACGTGCAGTTTTCCGAACCGTATTTCTTGGACAGCAACTGGTCGTTCGGGTTCGACCTCTACAACTTTGATTATCTCTTCCAAGATTTCGCGCGTCGCTCACGCGGTGGAAACCTGACCTTTGGTTATCCGCTGACCGATGAATTGCGCGCCAACTTCACCTACAAACTCGAAGATGTTGAGTTGAGACCCGGCGGTCGTAGTGGTCGGAATTCTCGCCAGGTCGGTAACCTTTTCCGTGGTGGATTGACCAGCAGTGTTCAAGGCGGGTTGTCCTACGATAACCGAGACAATCGTCTTTTTCCGACCAAAGGCACATTTACTTCGGGAACCGTGGAATGGGCTGACGATAATATGACGTTAAGCCAAGTAGAGTTCGTGAAGTACGACGGCGAAACCCGATGGTACTTCCCGTTGTTCTGGGAATTTGTTCTGCGACTCAACGGTGAAGTGGGCTACGTGCAGAGCACCGACCCCCACAAGCCTGTGCCGCTTTTCGAACGCTACTATGTGGGTGGCCCCACGACCGTGCGCGGGTTTGACCGGTTTGCACTTGGACCGTCTCGATTGGTTGCTGGCGACACCGGAGACCCCGGCACCAGTGGTTTCGATTTTGGAATTGGTGGTAATAAACGACTGATTTTGACCGCTGAAGTGGAGTTTCCCATCCTGACCGCCATCGGAATCAAGGGCGTCATTTTTGCAGACGCCGGTAATGCTTTTGATAACGGTCAGCCACTTACGCTGAAGCTTGACGTGCTTTCGAACGCAGATAATGACTATAACGATGTTTTGCGCACATCCGTGGGATTGGGCTTCCGTTGGTTTAGCCCGATTGGCCCCTTGCGATTCGAGTGGGGAATTCCTCTCGCAAGATTGCGGGATGAAAAACCACTGGTGTTCGACTTTAGTATTGGCAACGCTTTCTGAGCTGAGTCCTTGGAGTACATAATGGTTCCTTTTCGTTTTTTTAGACTTGTTGTGGTGATGGCTTTTGCCGCGATGTTGATTCTTCCGCAGACGGCTTCGGCGCAGTCGAAGGTCGGCTACATTGATTTGCAGCGCGCTCTGGGTATGACCAAAGAGGGCAAGTCCGCGAAAGATAAGCTTCAGAAAGAGTTCGACCAGAAGCAGAAGGAACTCGACAAGGTCCAGAACGAAGTCCGTAAGAAAAAGGAAGACCTGGAGTCGAATGCTTCGATGCTCAGCGACGACACCAAGCGTGAGCGCGCGATGCAACTTCAGAAGGACATGTACTCGCTTCAGCAGAAGTTCATTCAACTGCAGGGCGAGCTAAGTCAGGCGGAAGCTGCGGCCACAAAGAAGATTTTTGACCGCATGGGTCCGATCATCGAGCAAATGGGCAAAGAGCTCGGCTACGACATGATTGTGGAGCGATCTGCGGTGCTTTTTGCCAAGCCTGAACAAGACCTCACCACAGAACTGGTGAAGAGATTCGATAAGAAGTGAAATTCTTCGCAGCCCATCACCCGTACCGGACCGTTTCGGTGCGGGTTTTTTTTGCGCTCGTTTTTGCAGCGACCTTCGTCGACTGCAAATGCGAGAATACGGTGCGTCACGCCGTCGAGGCCAGCAAGCCGCCGCGAGTCGAAATCGAGGAAAAGTCGCCGGATACCGTTGAAAAAGAACCCAACGATGCCCCGGAAGACGCCACACCATTGGCTCTAGGACACGAACTTCGTGCGTTTACCGCTGTGCTGGACTCGCCTGGCGACATCGACTGGTTCGCGCTGACCTCATCGATTGCGGCCGAGGAACTCGTCGAGCTACGAGTCGTTCCGGAAAGTCCTGGGCTGAACCTCTCATTGCATCTTCAGGCAGGTTCAGGAACATCGCCTCCTTTGACGTACGACGTCAGTGGAGCCGGTGAGGCTGAGGTGGTTTCCGTCCTCAAGATTGGGACCACACCGCTGCGCTTCGCCGTTCGATCGGCTGCTGACGGCAAGGGGGCATACCGGATCGAGTTTGCTCGAAGGATGAACGCCAATGTCGAAGCCGAACCCAACGATAATCCCGAAATTGCCATCGCACTGACCGTGCCTAGCGAAATCCAAGGCCTCATCGACCGTCCAGACGACCGTGATGTTTTTGTGCTCCCAGCCTCCGACGTCGCGCAGGTGATTCGAATCGACTACGAACCCGTGCATGGGGTCACGCAAGTGTTGAGGATCTTCGATTCAGAGCGCTTCGACACACCGCTGGCTGCGATGCAATTTGGGGGCGCCCAAGGCGAGCGCGGGGGCGTTCCAGCGTGGGAGAAAGCCGCCAATCAACCTCTTTTTATCGTCATCACCACCACCGGTGGTTTTGACCGAAGGTCCCCGTACTTGCTTCGTACTTCGCTGCAAACCGAGTTGGAGCAGAATGTAGAGGTGGAACCCAACGATCGTATGGCAAGGCCACTTCTGGTGCCTGGCGACCTGCAAGGGACCTTCTACGCTGCAGAAGACATCGATCGGTTCACGCTGGGTGTGTTGGTGACAGATCCCCAAATCGCCGCTGCCGATGCGGGAGTCCTTCCCACGAAGACCGTCATTCCGACACCCGTCGATATGGGTTTGCCTGATATGGGCGTGGATGCCGGCGAGCCGCCGTTCGAGTTCGCAACGAAGTTGAGAAAGTGGGCGACCATGGTGCTCAAGGTTGATGCCCTTCAGGAAGGCGACGTGATCGGGCTGACCATGAATACGGCTGCCGGGGAGCGAACCTGGGTCCTCGATGCATCGACGCGTTCGGTTGAGGTTTGTGACGCGGAGTTTCATCCGGGGGAAACCGAAATCTCGATACGCCCGGTTCAGTTGGGGCCTGCGGAGCGCAAGACTTTTGACTACGGCATGCACGCCACAATCGTTGAGGGGGCGGATTTAGAGGTCGAGCCGAACGATTCATTCGCCCAGGCTGACCGGATTGAGACCACCGCCCGCGGGTTCTTCGGAAAAGACGATGTCGACGTGTTTGGATTTCGGATCGACGGAACGATGGAAACGCAGAAGGTGACGATAACGGCCATGAACGCGGGCGTCGGAGCGACGGTCGAGCTTGTGGATTCGACTGATGCGTTGATCACTCGTGCCGATTCGGCGGGCAAGCTGGAAATCGATCTGCCGGCTGGAGTCTACTTCATTCGCGTGCGTGGGACGGCTTCATGTGTCCCTTACGAAATCAGATTAGCGCGTCACTGAAGCCCTAACGACACGCCCAGCGGGGTCAGCATCACCGCGGCCACCGCAGCCCCAACGATAATCAGCACCAGCGCAAACCAGATCCAGGTTCGTGACCGTTGAACCGCGGCAGGGTGAGGCCCCGTCAGCGCTCGTTCTTCTTCTTCGACGTCCGAAGTTGCTCCCTCGCCCCAAGACCATGCCTCGGTGGGTGGAGGGGTTGATTGCCGCGTCGTTACAAGATATTCGCCGCTTTTGGGCATTTTGGTCGGAAAGCGTTCAGCCGAATCGTCGACCTTCTTGGTGAGCATGATGACTTCTTGCTCATCACTGGGTTCGATCACTCGCAAGATCGACGAGGCCGAACTTCCTGTCGCAATTCCTGGCGGAGGAAGAAGATCACTGAGGCTTGAACTTGTCTCACTGGCCCGAATCTTTTCAGGCAAAGGTGTTTTGCGAGGGACATTTGCAAACGGAATGGCGTCTTCGAGACGTGAAGCCGCGGCCGTAAATGGCAGGGTTTGCATGTTCAATGGGGCGTCATGATGCCCGTCAGTATCCTGACCACCGACCACGAACTCTTGTGTCGACGGCTCTTCCAGACTTCGAAGATCCAGGCCGAAGACTACAGGTTTCGCCACAGCGTCGGCAGCCAACGCCAGAAGGAACTCATTGGCAGAACGGAATCGTTCAGCTTTGTCTTTGGCCAACGCCTTTCGAACCACACGGTCCAAGAGCGTGTTTCGCAGAGCTGGGTCGCGGAAGGGCGGGACCTCTTCAAAGAGATGAGCCCGCATGACCTTGACCGGATCGCGATTGCTGAAGGGCGGTCGCCCATCCAACATTTCGTACATGATCACACCAAGCGCGTAGAGGTCGGTCTGACCATCAACGTCTTCGCCCGCTGCCTGCTCAGGTGACATGTAGGTTGGGGTTCCAACCGTCGACCCGCTTATCGTCAGAGAGCGATGTTTCTCGTCGTAGGCATCTTCGGCCTGCGGTGATCCGATCTTGGCGATGCCGAAATCGAGTACTTTTACGACGTCGAGATCGTGGCCAACGACGCTCAAAAAGATGTTCTCAGGTTTGAGGTCGCGGTGGACGATGTTCTGTTCGTGAGCTTCTGCAAGACTCTTCAGCACTTGTCGGACAACCGCTAATGCTCTTTCGGGAGGGAACTTTCCAGCGCTCCGCAGCATGTCTGCCAGATCTTCGCCGGTCAGCAGCTCCATAACGATGTAGAGCAAATCCTCGCTCTGACCCCAGTCATGCAACGTGATGGTATTGGGATGACGCAACCGACTGGCCAGCCGAGCTTCTCGTTTGAAGCGCTCAACCACATCTGGAATCGCTAAGAACCGGGGAGGTAGTATCTTGACCGCGACGTCGCGATCCATATTCAGTTGGCGCGCACGCCACACCATTCCGAAGCCGCCGCGGCCCACTTCTTCAGTGAGCTCGTACCGCCCGGCGATGATTCTCCCCGGAGTCAGGCTGCCATGTGGCTCCGACATCGTCATATTGTCCAAAATGGGGTAGACCCCGAATGGGTCAAGGATAGGGATAAATACCCGTTCTAAGCAAGACCGACAGGCAATCTAACCCAGAATTGCATCGGTTTCGTCAAATCGAGTCCACATCGTGAAGATATGCGAAGATGTCCAAAGTTCCCAGAGTATCTGGGCGCTGGGTGTGAAACTCCTTGGGAACGAAGCAGAAACCGCACAAGGCCTGCGTTTGATCTTGGCCGATACTTTGTCGACCGACACCCTTGAGGCCTTCATCAGCCTCGCTGGAAGCCCGGCAAATTCTGCACCTCAAGAGATCGATGCGCTGTTTGAGCCTGCGTATCGACGTCAACACGGGATCTACTTTACACCGTCCGGCATTGCCGACCAAATGGCGGCGTGGCTTCCCCCAGGCGAAGGCGTCGTCGTGGACCCAGCTTGTGGAGACGGAGCGCTCCTGTTGGCAGCGGCGAGGTTGGGTCACGAAGTTTGCGGCATCGAGTCCGAACTTTGCTCCGCGGTGGCAGCAGCATTGAAACTTGTTCAGATCGGGGCGAACGCTCAGATCATCTGGGGAGACGGGTTAGCGCGGTCTAATTGGCCCGAATATGTTAAGGCCGTCATCGGAAACCCTCCCTATGTCGGTGAGAAAGGTAATAAGGCGATCTTTGACGCCGTCCGTCTCCAACATCCAGATTTGGCGGGTGCTTTCGCACCCAGAATGGACCTCGCCTACCTGTTCTGGTGGCGTTCGATCGAGCTTTCACCGTGCGTGATTTTTCTGGTTTCTGAGTATTGGCTCTGGGCCGACTCGGCCAGGAACCTGCGTTCGTATATGGCGCAACGCCTGCCGGCTCGTTGGTTGTTTAGACTCGGGCAAGGTCGTTTTTCTTCGGCGCGAGGGCATCATTCACTTGTTGTCATTAATGGGCAGGAGGCGCGTGGGACTCGAATGGTGGAGGTCGAGGATCTGCCATCACCAGGCCGTTTACCCGAAGACTCTGGCGAAGCTTGGGAGGTTTTACCCGATGGAGCGGGGCGCGCGGGCGATTGCGCGCTTGGTGTTCCACTTGATGAACTCGCCCGGGACCAGCAAGGTTTTGTGAGCGGCTTGGATCACGGCAATCCAGAAAACGGTTTCATGCTCAAAGAGACTCCAGCGAAGCTTCATGTTCGACCGGTCCTGCGGGCCTCAGAGTGTGTCGCAAATCGCGTATTTTTGCAGGCTCCTGGAGACCATAAAGTGGTGTGGGTGGACGGCGAGTTGTCTGGGACGCATGAGGAAAGTCTGGCGGATTGGTTTGGTTCCGGTCGCGCGAAACTCGAAAAACGTCGGGAAGTCCTTCTGGGACGAATGCCCTGGTACCGTTTGCATTGGCCGCGACGCCGCGCAGACATGGTGGGGCCCAAGCTTGTTGTTCCACGTCGCGCGCCCGCACCTGCATTTTGTCTGGATCTAAGTGGGTCTGCGATTTCCAGCGACTGCACTTATCTTTTGGCCCCCGCCGATGTCGCTGAGCCAGTGGGGTACCTGTTGCGCTTGATGGCAGCGCTGAACTCGGATGAGGTGCGTGATCAACTCGAAGGGACGGGAAAACGCAAGGGAACGATGTTCGAGTTCTATTCCACTCCGCTCAAGCGGCTGAAGCTTCCGTGCGCTCATGTCGACGGAGGGTTGGTTCTTAAAGTGGAACTTGAAGACAGGGTGCTCACATGCCTGAAACACTTGAAGAACCCTGTGTCTGGATTTCTTGATCTCTAGTGATGCTTGAAATCTTGATATGTTGCCCGGTCGGTGTCTATGGTCGGCGGCTCGTTCTGAAAAACCGGTTCTCATGCGCTTAAATCGAATCGACATCCATGGCTTCAAATCTTTTCGCGATCGCATGACGATCGAGTTGAGTGACGGCATGACTGCGATCGTGGGGCCGAACGGCTGTGGCAAAAGCAACGTGGTGGATGCGCTGAAGTGGGCCATGGGAGATATGTCCCCAAAGAGCCTGCGCGGTCAGGAAATGCAGGATGTGATCTTTGCTGGCAGCCAAACCGCTAAACCCATGGGTTTGGCAGAAGTCACCCTCACATTTCATAACGATGGAGACCTCGATCCGGAGGCCTTTGGGGATGCGTTGCCTCGCGAGTTCCAGCAACTTTCGGAGATCGCGATCACGCGCCGCCTGCACCGCTCCGGCGATTCAGAGTACCTGATCAACAAGGTCGCATGTCGATTGCTCGATATCCAAAACCTGCTTGCCGGGACAGGACTGGGCAAGCAGGGCTACTCGATCATTGAGCAGAATCAGGTCGGCTTTATCGTCAGCGCTCGCCCCTCGGAACGTCGACTCATCATCGAAGAAGCGAGCGGAATCACGCGCTACAAGGGGCAGCGAGACCGCACGGTTCGTCGTCTTGAGAAGGCTGATGAAAACCTGCAGCGTGTGGCCGATATCTTGGCCGAAGTTGAGAAGCAGCTGCGGTCGCTGGAGCGACAAGCGCAACGTGCATCGCAATATCGCCGGCTCAACGACGAGCTTCGTGAACTTGAGATCGGCATTCTGCTGGTCAAACGCGATGAATTGGTGGCCCGTCGCGAAAAAATAGAGGTCGAACAAAGCGCGGCAGAGGTCGAGGTCGACCGCGCGCTCAAGGCTTGGGAACTTCACGAAACGGCCATCGAAGGCGCGCGCGTAGAGCTCTTTGCTGCCGAAAAGAAGCAAGCCGAGGCGACCGAGACATTCTACCGTGCTGAAACCCGACTCAACATTTCGAGGAGCAAACGCGAACACGCGGTGGAGTCGTTGGCTGAAGCACGCCGCAGGCTCGAAACTGCCACGCGGGAAATCACTTCTCAAACGGATCGGCGCCAACGGTTGGCGTTTGAACTGGCCCAGGTGCGTCAGGAACTCGCCGGAATGACGGTGGCATCTGATGGGCAAAGAGACGTGCAGCAACAAGAGGCGGACCTAAAAGCGGCCAGAGCGGGTTATGCCGAGGCAGATGCGGACATGAAACGCGCGAAATCGAGCTTTGACCAACAGCGCGCCGACTATCTGCGGATCGAAGACCGTGCGCACTGGCTGAAGAATCAGGGCACCGAGTTGCAAGTTCGGGAGACCGAACACGGACATATACTGACGCAACTGACGACTGAATTGGAGCGCTGGCGCACCAGACACGAGGCTGCGATGGCCGGGCTCGTGGAGCTTGAGACCGCAGCAAACCTCGCCTCGGAGTCCGTCGGTGCGCGCTCCCGCGAAGTCGAAAATGCGAATATCGAGGCCAAGGCAGCGCGCACGGCGTTTCAAGCGGGCCAGCGATTGAAGGTCGATGCCGAGACGCGGCTGGAGAGCCTCGCAGCCATGAACGACCGGGCTGAGGGTTTTGCCGACGGCGTTCAATCGGTGATGGACTGGGCTAAAAAGCATAAATACCGAGAGGTTTTAGGCCCGCTTGCGAACCTGGTGCGGCTGCCTGCAGCTCATGTTGACGCAATCGGTCGCGCCGTTGGCGATCAGTTGTCCGAGATTCTGGTGACCTCGCAACGCGCCGCAATTGAAGCTGCGCGTGGCGCGAAGCCCAAAGGACGGGTCGTCTTTAGGGTGGTCGGAGAGTCTTTTGACGCTCAAAAATGGGTCGATGATTTGGTCAAAAGCCTGGATTTTGCCAAGGACATCGAAGGGATAACGAACCACCCCGACGTCGACATCTGGGTCCTTGATTCTGGCGAGCTCATATTGGGAGATGGTCGGATCATCGTTGGCGCATCGGTTGGAAACGTCGAAGCGCTCGTGCGTCGCCAACAGCAAATCCAAGAACTGCAGGGCTCGGTGCCCAAGCTCGAAGGCGAAGTCCGGCGCCTTGAGGCTGACCTCGTCAAGAAAGACGAGGTTGTGGTCGGTTTGCAGCTCGAACTTGAATCGTTGAGACGCGTTCACGACGAGGCTCGCGTTGCGTTTACCTCGTCGAAACGCGAAGCCGAAAGCGACCAACGAGAAGTCGAACGTGTCGACAAATCGCTGGAACGTCATCGCTCGCAACTGGTCCCAATCCTTCGTCGAAAAGAAGAGTTGGTGGAAGAGCTTGAGCGAATTGCGACGCGTAAGGCGGATTTCGAGTCGGTCCGTGAAGACCTGCAACGCCAGGTCCAAGATCTTGAAGCCCTGAGCCGCGAGAAACAGGTCCAGTCGGAAAAACTCCACCTTGCCCTGACGGAACGGCGAGTCGAACTGGCGCAGACCCTCGAGCGCCGCCGCAGCCTGGAAGAGTCAGAATTGCGCATTGACCGTGGGTTGGCGTCGACAGAGGCGTTGATTCAGCGGTACGGCCGGGAAAGCGACGAAGCGCGGGCAAAGATCGCCGACCTTGAATCGGCGCTGGGCGGTGAAGGCGAGGATTTGGTCGAATTGGATAAAGAAGTTCATACCCGCAAAATCGAGCTCGATGACTCAAAAAAACGCGCCGCCGCCGCCCTTGAGGCCCTCAAGGTACTTGAGGCCGCAATTCGTGAGAAACGCAACAGGCTCGACGCCGGGAAGGCACGCGTGCAAGCGATGGAAGTCTCGGAGCGCGAGGTGGCACTCAACATCGAGCACGTAGACGAGCAGATCCGTGACGGCTTTGACCTGTCACCCGAGGCCGCTCGACTCGTACGCGACACGATTGAGATGCCCGAAGCTGAGTGGGTCGCGCGCAGGGACTACCTGAGAAGACGCATCGAGGGGCTTGGTCCGGTCAACGCGATGGCCGAAGATGAATACACGGAAGCCCAAGAACGCCGCGACTTTCTGACTGACCAGAAAGACGACCTTGAGCGGTCAGCATCCGACTTGAAGAAGGCAATTGCTGAAATGGACCGAGAATCTCGGCGCCGATTCCGGGAGACCTTCGAAGCTGTGAATTCGAAGTTCCAAGAAATCTTCCCACGCCTGTTTCGCGGCGGCCTGGCTCGCTTGATCCTTACCGATCCCGACGACATGTTGGCGACAGGTGTGGACATCGAAGTCTCACCTCCGGGCAAACGCCTCCAAAATGTCTCGCTTTTATCAGGGGGCGAAAAAGCACTCACAGCCGTCAGCCTGATTTTTTCGATCTTCCTTCTCAAACCCACACCGTTTTCCGTGCTCGACGAAGTCGATGCGCCGCTCGATGAGGCCAACGTTGGAAGGTTTGCACAGATGGTCAAAGAGATGAGCGCGACAAGTCAGATGATTGTGATTACACACTCACGCCGGTCCATGGAATCCGCTGATCTTCTTTACGGGGTGACCATGGAAACCCCGGGTGTGTCGAAGATCGTTTCGGTCCGACTTTCCGACAATGATCCCTCTGATGGCACACGGGTCGCTTGACCTTTGGGATTCGTTCCCACATTTTGCCCCTCGCTTCCCGATAGAAGGTGCTCGAATGGATGGAAATACTTGGATCATCATTGCAGTGGTCGCTGCTTTACTCCTCGCGTTGGTGTTTTTCTTGGGCCGCTCGAAAGAGAAACCGGACGCCCCAAAAGCAACTCCTCCGGTCGAATCCAGCGCGCGCCCGTCAAAGGACCTTCTGTCAGACCGTGACGAAGTGGCCGCTCCGGTCGAGATTCACGACGGAATGTCGCTCGCGGAGTTGAAACGCGCCAAAGCGGCAAGGGTCGTGGGCGAGAAGGGGCGCCGTGAAACTGCACAAGAGGCCACGGAGCGCAATCGAGCCGACCATTCCGAAGTCACCGACGATTCGGACGGGTGGGGCGCAATGGTCGACGACAGCAGTTTGGATTTCTCGTCCTCGTCGCTGTCGGAACCTTCTGAGTCGTTTCAACCACGTTCTGAACGAACGACCAAACCAGCCATTCCAAGGCCAGCCACCGTAGAAACGAGCACATCGTTGAGCGATGGACTTGCCAAGACCCGCAAAGGTTTCATTGGAAGACTTGGAGACCTGTTTAAGGGCGACGAACTCGATGAGAACTTGGTGGAAGAGGTCGAAGAGATTCTCTACACAGCCGATATTGGGGCGAAAGCCGCAGCTGATATCCTTGAGGCAATCCAATCTCAACTGACAGGTGACGACCGGAAAGACCCGGCGCGCGTGTGGGGATTCGTTCGGCAGCACGTTCAAGAAAAATTGAGCCTGCGGGAAAAAGCGATCGATTTTGACGCGCATCGTCCCTTTGTGATCTTGGTGGTCGGCGTCAACGGCGCAGGCAAGACCACCACGATCGGTAAGCTTGCGAGCAAGTTTCAGAAACAAGGAAAGAAGGTTCTTATGGTGGCGGGGGATACATTCCGCGCAGCTGCCGTGGAACAACTCGGCGTCTGGGGCGATCGAACCAATATTCCGGTTCATCAGGGCGAATCCGACGCAGATCCGGCATCGGTTGTCTTCGCCGGTATAGAAAGGGGCGTCGCGGAAAACGTCGACGTCATCATTTGCGATACCGCGGGACGTCTGCACACCAACGTGAATCTGCTCGACGAACTTCGTAAGATTAATCGCGTAGCCTCGAAAGTCATCGATTCGGCCCCTCACGAGACTTTTTTGGTCCTTGATGCCAACACCGGACAGAACGCGATTCAACAGGCACGCCTCTTCAGCGAGGCCGTGGATATCTCGGGAATCGTCCTGACGAAACTCGATGGAACCGCAAAAGGTGGTGTAATTCTAGGCATTTGCGAAGAGCTGGAAGCCCCGATCCGATACATCGGTGTCGGCGAAGGCGTCGCAGACCTGCGAGAGTTTAAAGCCGCTGAATTTGTCGAGGCGCTCTTTATGTGAGATTTCGGGAGGGCAACACCACTAGTTCCTTGTCGCTCTGTGAGGGCGTGTGGTATAGAGCCGAGGTCTAATTATCGTCGCTGAATTGAACGGACAACGTATGTTCAACCCTAATGAATCGCGCTCGCGTTCGCGTTCCAGTTTTCTGGTATTCGCGGCGGCGCTGGTTTCGCTGAGCTGCCTTGCATCGGATGCAATGGCTCAACAAGTTCGAGCGAAATTTAACGACAAAATCCATGTCGTACAGCCCAAGCCTGTCCTGCAAAAAGGACGCTTTGAGTTCGCGCCACGCTTCGGCGCGTCCGTGAACGACGATATTTATCGTCATTTCAAAGTCGGCGTGCAGGGCAACTATCATATCGCCGAATCGTTTTACGTCGGTGCGATGTTTGATTGGTTTGATTTCGGCGACGCCCTGGGTGGAGTGACATCGTCTTACGAGTCGATTGCCAACCAAACCGGTGCTTCGGCCGATACACCCGTGGTGAAATGGGCCGGCGGTCTTGAGGTCGGATTCGTTCCCTTTGTTGGGAAGTTTTCGTTCTTCAACTCCGCAATCGTTTATTACGATTTTGCGCTCACCGCTGGTGGTGCTTACGTCAACGCTGAATCACTCGGATTACCCGGGGCAAAAGGAACTCCAGGCGGGACGGTAAGTCTTTCCTCTAGGTTTTTCCTGAATAAATGGCTGGCGTTGAACATGGAAGTCCGAGACTTGATCTTTACCCAAGATCTCATCGGTTCTTCTGGCGCGTTAGCAAACGTCGTGACTATCGGAGGAGGGTTGAGCGTATTTCTTCCCACTTCATTTGAGTACAGCGACTCCGTCGCTGATGAATCGTCCGACTGAAGGACCGAGAACGCATTCCGAGGTTATTGATGGCTCTCCAGAACAACATTCGGTGGGTACTCGCGATTCTTAGTTTGGTCGCGATTCTAGCCCCCACCACAGTATTTGCAGACGAAGATGCGGCCGTTAGCGGTGGAGACATTGTTCGTCGTAAGTTGCTCTATCGCTCCACGCGGTTTGAAGTTGCACCACAAATCAATTTCACAATCGCAGACAGCTTTCGACGCAACATGCTTGTCGGCGCAGGGATTTCCTACCACCTGACCAACGAATGGAGCTTTGCTGCATCCGGCGGATTTGGTGCGCTGCAATTCGAAACCGATCTCTCCGACAACCTTGCCTCGTCGTTAACGCCGGCGGCTCTTGCGGATGTCACTTACTCGTACATCAAGTGGCAGGCGGATATCGGTCTGTCTTACGTGCCGATCTTCGGTAAGGTTTCCATCTTGAGTTCGACGTCGCTTGCTTACGACTTCCACATCACCGGCGGGTTTTCCGCGGTGACCGAAGCCGCCGAGGCCGCAGCTTCTAACGGGCGAGTGGATGAGTCACTGGAGGGATTCCGTCCCGGTGGCTTCCTTCAGTTTGGCGTGCGCATGTTCCTCAGCGATATGATGTCCCTCAACGTGGACATCAAGAACCTGCTCTACTCTCGCTCTGAGATCTCTCGCGGAAGTGCCGACCCTGAGTTCCAAGATACCGTTATGTTGGGAGTGGGGCTGAGCTTCTTCCTCCCCGGCGAAGTCAAGATTTCGCGCTAACCCCCGCTTCGCGAGGGCCTATCCGTTGAGTTTTATTTCACGTGCACAGAAGTTGAGAGCGCGAGGCGAAAACGCCCGCGCTCTTCTTGTGTTGGTCGAAGGGATTAAGCGGTCCCCCGACTCAGAGGAAGGCATCGACCTTCTCTTGCGCTGGTACGCCCTTGAGATACCAACTCAAAATCTAGAGACCGAGGTTGTGGGTTGCCTGGCATTGCAGCCAGACGGCGACGACCTGTTGAGTACGATCGTGGATAACCTGCGCGGCGCGGGGCAGCTTCAAATTGCCGAGGATGTGTTGGGCGCAGGCAAGCTGCTGAACCTCAACTATATTCCGGCGGAACCTGCGGCAATCTTGCCAGATCCCCACGTGCCAACGCCGCCAATAACAGCGGATCAGACCTTTGAAGCGACCATCGCTGTTGCACAAGCCCCCGAACCCGAAGAGCCGTCTCTTCAGCCCGTTGAGATTCCAGCCGAGCCGTCGAAAGTCGTTGCGAAGCCCGCGCTCAAGAGGGTTGATGACAAGAAGAAAACGTCCACATCCGCGGCCGCAAAACCTGGACGTCGTCTTAACCGACGATGGGTCTTTGCGGCACTGGGCGTGCTTCTCGTGATCGCGATCGTTTATCTCTCGCGCGATCAAGCCCGTAAAATGACAGCTGCGGCGTCGATCGATGCCGAGTTGAGTACGCTCGATCCTATGGATCTCACCGATGTGCTGGAAGAGGCCCAGGCTGCGGTTGCCGCATGGCCGGAAGACAAGGGCTTTTCGGAGCGACTGGCCTTCATCGAAGTCGTTCGCACGGGGACGTTTCAAGGAAAAACTGCGGTTCACGAGGCTGAGACCCCGTTTGGTCTGGCGGCACTCTCGCTCTCGGCTCTTGAGTCGGGCGAATTCGAGATGGCTATCTCGACTGCGGCTCGGCTCGAACACACCTTTCCCGATGAACCGATCGCGCTCTGGGTTCAGGGAGTGGTCTTGGAGCGCCGGGGCAAGCTCAGTGCGGCAGGACGAATTTTCGAGTCGTTGACGGCCCACCACGGTGATTTCTTGGCAGGCTGGTTGGGCAAGATCAGGGTGCAAACCCGACTGGGCGACCTCGCCGCGGCCACCGAGGCAGCCGAACACGTCTCCAAGCTGGTGTCCGATCACCCCTATCTGATTGTTCGAAATGCGAGTTTCCCAGGACTTCAGGACTTCACTGCGTTTCGGGAAACGACCCCCAAGGCCCCGCCCACAAAGGCTCCAAAGGCGCCAGATCTCTTTACGGCGTCCGTTGCTCACCTTCAGAACGCAGTTCTGGCACTTCGGGCCGGGGACACGGCTCAGGCGCGTCTGGATGCAGAATTGGCATCCAAAGATTCGCAGCTTGTCCCCGCGCAGCTACTCGCCAGCGTGCTTCGACTGGCCGACTACGATGTCGAGCGTGCCGAGGCAGCATTGCAGAATATTGCGCATTTAGACGGTGTGAGTGAGCAAGAACTTCTTTTGGTGCAGAGCGTCGCCCCGTTGGCGTTTTCGTACGCTGGACGCCCAGATGTGGCGCGTCGCTACACGGCGATGTTCGGGGTGGATGTCGAAGGGGTGGATGGGCAACAAGAAGGCGCCTTTAAGACGCGTTGGAATGAATGGAAACCCGCGATGCTTCCTGCAGTCATTGCGCGCGTTGCGGTCATGAATGAACTCGGTCTTGTGGAGCCAGCCGTCAAATTGGCGCAGCAGTTTCTTGGTCAACCTGGCGGCGAGCCTCTCGGGTTCATCGTGGTCCTATTGGCCGAACAGGGGGGCGCAAATGTTCAATTCCCTCCATTGGAAGGGGAAGCACAGCTTGCCGGCGAAGTAACACGCGCCGCCATCGACGGCAGGAGTCGCACAGTCATCGACTTGGCGGGGCGAATTCCACCCGATTCGATCTATCGAAATTTGGTCGTTCGTTTCCTGACTCAAGCCCACCTTGCGTTGCGAGAAACCGGCGATGCGCTTGGCGTATTGGATCGAACCCATGCACCAATCGTCGAGACGATTTTTTTGGATGGAATGAGACTGCGGGTTCTTTCGAGATTCGGAAAAGGAAACCCACAATTTGTCACAGAGGCTGACCACCTGCTGAAAGCCGAGCCAGTTGGAGTGAACCGCCTGACAGACCTGGCGTACGCGATGTTTTGGCAGGGCCGCATCAAGGAGTCAGAAGCCGAAATCCTACGCGCCCTGGAGTTGAATCCAAGTCATAGACAGGCAAACTGGCTCTATGGGTTGTTACTTCGGCAACGCGGGAATTTCCGGGAGGCGCAACAGCATTTTGAACGTTCAGGCCGTGACTTTGACAACAGCGTGGATGTTTTGATCGAATTGGGAATCGCACTTGGGGAGCTGGGGAATCACGAGGAGTCTCGAAAGATGTTCTACAAGGCGATCCTCTTGGATCGCTCAAACTTGGACGCTTTGACTGGCTTGGGCGAGGCCTACGTGAAGGTCGATTCCGAAACAGCGGTTCGGGATCTCGAACGCATCATGTCTGGGTATCCCGCCACCCGGGAACTTGGCGCGCAGCGCGCAGAGGTTTTGAAATGGCTGGCGGTCGTGAAGGGCGTTCGGAAAGGGAACGAAGAGGCTCTGGGATACCTCAATACTGCGGAGTCGCTGGTTGGAAAACGCCCAGATTTGATCATTGAACGAGCTCGCTACTCCGAGGCGATTGGTGAGTTTGCGGGAGCTCGAGCGCTTTACGCTCAGGCGCTCTTGCGCAACTCAGCGTTGGGCGAAGCTCATCTTGGATTGGCGAAAATGGCCATCCGCGAAGGGGACACCAAGGTGGCAAGAGATCACCTCGAAAAATACATCGAATTGGAGCCGCACGGCGATTCCCGTGAATGGGCCGAGAAGAAGCTGGCATCATTTTGATACGTGCCTTCGTTCCAATCTTGATGTTTCTGTTCCACTCAAGCGCGTTCGCCTGGGACGTCCAAGTTGTGGGCGAGAGCAAAATCACGCTGCATGCAGCCGGGGCTGGGACGATTGCTCAAGTCTCCGGAAATCTCACCGACGAAATCAGCCGCGGAGTGGCTCACCGAGCCGTCCAAGTGTCGATCATCAGCCTCAGCGGCGGAGCCCGGGTGGAGCGCAGCGTTTTGACGGACACTCGGGGGGCTTTTGCAGTATCCGAAGAAATGCCGCCAGGACGCTATTCTGCCGAAGTGGTGTTCAAGGATGACCCCCATCTGCAGGGGGCAAACGCCCATACAGAACTCAACCTTGTGCCAACGCCGCTGGTTCTTCAGTTGATTGTTCCCCCTCTCGCAGTGGGGTCTAATCAACCCATATTGGTGTACGGTCGAGCGAAGGCTGGTGCGACTCCGGTTCAAACCGAGGGCTTCATCACCATCAACGGTCAACCTCATGGGAAAATCACACTCGATCCGTCAGGGCGTGGCTCCATGGATGTACGCCGTCTGCTGGTCACTGGCATCAATCGCATCGAAATGACAGTGCCCGGATCGGCCTATCGCGATGCATCCCAGGTTGCTCAGGAATTCCGCTGGGAAAAACACCTTGAAGTCGATGCGACGCTCGAAGCCGGGATCAAACGTCTTTCGAGGGGTTACACGATTTCTGGGACGGTGTTGGGCTCGTCTAAGCCAGTGGCCGATGTACGAGTGCAGACCGTCTTCTTTCCGGTCGGGGCCGATCCAGACGACTCTCGCAAACCCGTGACCGTATTCACCCAGACGGATTCAAACGGGCGTTTTGGTGGTTTCGCGAGTGATATTCGTTTGGGTGGCGGGGTGTGGCGTGGAGTCGCTCGCGTGATTCCGCCGGTGGGCGATACGGTTGAGGCTGCGGCTGACCCGCTTGCCGTGACTGAGGCAAACACTCAAAACGTTCTCAACATTTTTGGCGGCCTTGTTCTTCTGATCGGATTTGGCTTCATGTCGTATCGCGGCTTCCTGGTTGTCGCCGGCAAGTGGCAGACCTGGAAACAGGGGCGCCAGAAGCGTCGACAGCGAGAACACGCCTTCGACGTCGAGGAACGAATCGTTCCGCGTTTTTTGGATGAACCGGAAGGCAAAATCGCAAGTCGACGCGATGTGGCCGGTTTGGTCTGGGATGAGTGGCGCCTGAAACCCGTCCCAGGATGCACCATCACTGCCAAACAGGGCTCGATCGAATTGGCTGTGATCTCCGACGGTTTTGGGCGCTTTCGATTCGATGGAATGTCGGATGGCGTCTGGGACCTTAGGGTCGACTGTCCCGGATTTGTGCGGGGAAATCTCACCTTGAATGTTCCGCACGATGGACGCTTGGCCGCGATGCGCTTGGACATTATTGCCGTTCCGTTGAAGGTTCGTCGGCTCTATCAAGCCGCGATGGAAGCTGTTCGTGGTGACGACCCATGGGGCCGACTTTCTCCACGGGAAGTTGAAGCCGAGGTTCAAGAAAAACTGTCGCTCGACCTCCAACTTCCCGAAAACGCTTCGCTGATTGACGTGTTGAGCGAAATTACCGATGCCGTCGAAGAAAGCTATTTCAGTGGACGCGTTTATGACGAGGCGTTCTGGCGTGAAACCCGAGAGCTGGTGATTGCATGGCGAGAAGGAAAGGGAGCGACGACATGATCTCTCGCGCCATTCTTTTCATGTTGGTTCTGGCGGCCTCGCCGGCATTTGGAATCGAGGACTACGCTCCCGCGAGTGCCGACTGGTACGGCATGCAGGCATTCGTTCAGCTTGGCGAGAGTCTGGGGTTCGAAATCGTCATGAGCGACACTCTGGATTGGAGCCAGTTGTCAGTGGCTGAACCCGTCATCATCGTTTACCCACGCAAGGACCTCAACGGCGACAGCCTCGCCGATTGGGTCGGCGACGGCGGAAGAGTGTTGTTGTTGGACGACTTCGGTAAGAGCACGTCTTTTCTGAACCGACTGAATGTCACGCGAATTGAACCATCGTTGGGTTCCTTGCCGCATAATGATTTTGCCGATGAGCTCCCCGCATTCCCGGTATTCCACCCTCAAGGCCGCCATCCACTCATCGACGGTGTTGAGACAGTAGTCGCCAATCACCCAAGCGTGATCTCCAACGAGGGCGGGCCTGTCATCGCTTTCTCGGCGGGCGGGGCACTGGTCTATGACATGAATCTGGGCGATGGAAAGGCCATCCTGATGTCGGACTCCAGTCTTTTCATCAATCAGATGCTCGGGATCGCCGACAACGCGGTGCTCGCTCAAAATTCTCTTGAGTACATCTGCCGCAATGAACGCCCGTGCAGAGTTCACTTCTTTGTGGGCGATTTCGCCAACGTTGGGACCTACAAGGGATTGGATGACGGCGTGAATCTCGACGAGTCCGTGGGGACCATCAATCGCTTCTTGTCGAAATTCATGGATGCATTGCCTGGGCATGAGCTCCTGTTTTACCTGAGCCTGCTGCTTGGGATTGGCATGGCCGCCTACCTGTGCACGGTCTTTCCGCTCAAAAGGATGCGGGCTTATAGCGCATTTGTGGACGACTTTTATCGGCCGATCCCCGAGCCACAGAGCGAGTTTGACTGGAACCTGTCACGGTTTGGAACGCCAAATAGGCGGTTGAATTACGCGCTCCCATTGTCGATCCTGAAAGAGCTTTTCGAAGAGCTCTTTTTGACGGATCTGGAGTTGTGGCCCAGTGAACCTGGCTCACGCCCCAACATCGAAGCCATGACAGACCTCTTTGATGAAAAGCATCTACGGGGTGAATCCGAGACTGAGCGCAGAAAAGCGCGAACCGATCTCTTGCAACTTTTGGTTGAACTGACTGCGATTCCTCCAAGAAATCGCGTATTCCTTGATAGCGACGCCCATTTTGGGGCCGCTGATTTGCTTCGTCTTAACCGACGTGTGCTGGAAACTCTTAAAAGAATGGGGCTCGACGATGAATACAAGCGACGAACACACGGCGACATCTGAATCTGCGGCGAGCATCGCCGAGGTCTTAGATCGCGTGAAGACCGAGGTCGGGCGCGTTTTCATAGGGCCGCCTTCGGTGGTGGAAGGCCTGCTCGTGGCGTTGCTTGCCAACGGTCACGTGTTGCTCGAAGGCGTGCCAGGCGTGGCTAAAACGACCTTGGTGCGTGCGTTCTCCCAGACGATTGCGGCAGAATTCAAACGCATTCAGTTTACGCCGGACCTCTTGCCGTCGGACATCACAGGCGTCTACATCCCAAACCTACAGTCGAATGAGTTTGTGATCCGAAAAGGGCCCATTTTTGCCAACGTGATTCTGGGCGATGAAATCAATCGCGCGCCCGCAAAAACGCAATCGGCCTTGCTTGAAGCGATGCAGGAACATCAAGTCACGATCGAAGGCGTGACTCATCGCCTGCCCGAACCCTTCATGGTGTTGGCCACTCAGAACCCTATCGAACAAGAAGGGGTGTACGACCTGCCTGAGGCCCAACTGGATCGTTTTCTGATCAAGCTTTTCATCGAGTATCCAAGCATCGAGCAGGAGTTTCGTGTCCTGCAGACGCACCATCGAGCCAGCGCCCCCGTGCCCACCGTGTTGAGCCAGGCCGACCTGGCCCGCATGCGGCGACTCGTCGAGAACGTTCACGTATCGGACGAGATTGGGCATTACGTCGTTCGCCTCGTACGATTCACCCGCGAGCATCCTCAGGTGTCGTTGGGAGCATCGCCGCGAGCTGCTTTGGCGTTGGTGAAGGCCGCAAAAGCACGGGCCGTGATCTACGGCCGGGACTACGTGTTGCCTGACGACATCAAGGCTCTGGGCGGTGATGTGCTCGTCCATCGGATCTTAATCCAACCCGAGGCCCAGCTCTCTGGAGCCACAGGGAATGAGGTGGTCCGACAGGCGCTCAGTCGAGTTCGATATTCGGAGCCTCAATGAGTCCTTCGCTGACAGGTCCGGGGAAATGGGTTCTGGCATCAGGATTGATTTTTCTACTTGTTGGCGCAGCGTTGAGTGACCCGTTCATCCTTTTGCTTGGCCAGATTCACGTCGTGCTGCTTGTTTTTGCGGTCTTGGCCGTGGTGCCCTCAGCTTTGGTGCTCGATCGAAGGCTGGTGACTCTAGAGCTTGAGTCTGACGGGGGCACACGCAGCGGGACTGGCCATGTGGTGGGCGAAAAAGAACTGATCCGTCTCAAGATATCGAACCCGTCGCAGGTCGCGTTGAACCACTTTCAAGTCAAGCCTTACTTAAGTGCAGGCATCGAGGCCTCCACGCCCGAAGGGGTCGTCGCCATTGGCAAAGGACGGCAAATCGACCGCGAGTTTTACGTAACGGGATTGCGCTCGGGACGCTGGGTACTTCATGGGTTCGATGTGAGCGTTCACGACCCGTTCGGGATGGTCGAGACCCGCGATTATTTGCCCGCAATTCATGCCTTTGAATTCTACCCCTTTGCCGGTTGGATCCGACGCCGCAGGAAGGCTCCACGCATCCATGCCCCACAATCGATGGTCGGCGCCCACGCTGTGCAATCAAGGGGCAGTGGCACCGAGATGCGTGAACTTCGCGATTGGCACTCGGGCGACACGCTCCGAGATATCGCGTGGAAGCCGTCGGTGCGTGCGCGTCGTTTGGTGTCGCGAGAGTTTGAACGAGAGGTCACGACCACATCTTACGTGGTCCTGGACGTTTCGAGTTCGATGCGAGGCGGCCAGAAGAAAGGCGAGATTTTGGAGTACGCCGTTCACCTGGCGGTGGACCTCGTTGATAACGTGATTCGAGGCAACGATCGTGTGGGATTCATGACCTTCGACGAGAAGTTGTACGGACATATTTTGCCGGCATCGTCGACGCGTCAAATGCAGAAAGTTCTCCATCATTTGGTTGGCCTGTCCGCCGTGGTGGATCCCGAGTTGACCGAACTCGACGACGCCGACCTCTACAGATTGGCAGCCGACTACGCCTTGGTTCAGGAGCGTTTGGATTTCCGGAAGGGGGAGGGCGTCGAGCCGGAATCAGGCGTCAATACAGCGCTCCTTGAACGTTGGATTGCCACCGTCATCCAACCAACTCGTCACGCGTTTGATTCTCCGGTCCTTCACGAGGGCGTCTTGAATCGCAAAACCAAACAGGTTCGGGAATTCTTGCAGTTGCGCGGTGTAGAGGTCCCCTACCGGGTCGAGGCCCGTCTGGGCATGAAGGAGCGCGGCCTGGTCCAGGCGATCGAAGAGATCACCAAGACTCGCCCCATGGTTCAGTCCGTGACGATCATTTCAGATCTTTGCGGTGTGATGAACATCGACCCGGTGATTCGTGCGATGCGGGCGCTGCGACATAAAAAGGTCCATTTGTCCTTCATTGTGCCCTTTGGTCCGTCTTTTTACGATGAATCCGGGGCATTGGACGAGCGCTACGACGTTGCTCGAGGCCTCTTCACCAGTGCAGAGGCGGATGAGCGCACAAAAGCCGTCAATAAGTTGCGGGGGCAGGGAGTCGAAGTTTCGGTGATTCGCCCCGCCAGTCGCATGCTTGCGCAACCCGCCGTGGTTGACTAACCTCGCGCCTGATCTGCACGGAGTTTCGAATGCGTAATTTGCGCTGGGTTCTAATCGCTTTCATTGGTTTGATTGCTTGTGGTGGAGATGAGTCCATGTCCGACCAGCTCGGCATTCGGGGCGAACAATCCGTCATGAAACGTCAAGCCGACGGTACTTGGACTCAAGAATTCGATGTCGACGGAGACGGGAAGCTCGATGTGACCAAGGTGCTCGTTGAGTATCCTGATGCCGATGACCCCACAGTCGTGAAGACGCGGCTTCTGAAGAAAATGGTGGACGTGAATTTCGACGGGAAAATCGATTTTGTGCGTAATTACAATGAATTCGGCGCTGTGATTAGCGAGGATGTTGACTTGGATTTGGACGGCAATTTCGATGTGACCAATCACATCGACAACAAAGTCGTGGTCCAAAAAGACATGCTCGGGGAAGGCGGCAAGGTCATCGAAACGCGCTACTACGCGAACAGCGAAATTCAACGCGTTGAAAAGGACACCACAGGCGATGGCAAAATCGACTACTGGGAGTTCTACGAGCAAGGAATCCTGGACCGTATCGGTCGAGACGCCAACGCTGACGGAAGAGCCGACTCCTGGACAACCCGTTAAAATATGAGTGTTCGAACCCGCGTCCATGACGCAATTCAAGAAGTGAAAGAAGATTGGGGAACCAACGGCGGCGTCGAAGTCCAAATGGACGCGAGGTCGGTAGGCGTTCTTCTGCTCACTTCGGTGTTGCTCACCCTTTTTTATTATTACGGAAGGCCCACCTTCTTCCGCGGCCCCTTTGAACAGACCGTTGTCGACTGGCTTGGACTCGGTAAATCCGAATTGCGCGGCGTTCTTTCCTATTGGTACTGGGCGACGGCCAGCGGAATTCTGCGACTCTTGATTCCTCTGGGCGTGATTGTCTTCTTTTTCCGAGAATCCCCCTCAGAGTACGGCTACCGCATTTGGGAAAAAGGGCACCTCAAAATCTACATTTGGTTGTACTTGATCATGGCTCCAGTTCTGGTCGCCATGAGCTTCACGTCATCGTTCCAGCGCAAGTATCCGTTTTGGGATAAGGCCGGAGACTCGGCGATGCATTTGGTGCTCTACGAGATTCCTTACATGTTCCAATTCATGTCTCTCGAGGCGTTCTTTCGTGGTTTCTTCATTTTCGCTCTATTTAAGCGCTTTGGTTATTACGGTGTCGTGATCATGACCATGCCCTATTGCATGATCCATTTTGGCAAACCAATCACCGAGACGCTCGGAGCTATTTTCGCAGGAATGGCGCTGGGTTACCTCGCTATAAAGAGCAAGTCTTGGCTTCCAGGCGCGATGCTGCATTGCGGCGTCGGGCTGACAATGGACGTTGCGTGTCTTCTACATCGCCAATAGGCGCCACGTTTGACCTTGATAGGCCGGTGGGGTAAAGACTCTCAGCCCAAACCGGGCCGCTCTAAAAGCAGAAATGACCAGCCTTATGACCACCCGCGTCGATCTCTCAAAAATTCGCAATTTCTCGATTATCGCTCATATCGATCACGGAAAGTCGACCTTGGCCGACCGCATCCTTGACGAGACGGGCTCGGTCACTGACCGCGAGAAAAAAGCCCAATTCCTCGACAACATGGAGTTGGAGCGCGAACGCGGCATCACGATCAAGTCTCAGACCGTGAGACTGACGTACAAAGCCGATGACGGCGTCACCTACATTCTGAATCTGATCGACACACCGGGACACGTCGACTTCACCTATGAAGTCTCGCGCTCCCTCTCGTGTTGCGAAGGCGCACTCTTGGTGGTCGACGCCAGTCAGGGGGTCGAAGCGCAGACGGTCGCTAACGTGTACCTCGCGCTCGACAATGACCTCGAAATCATCCCCGTCCTCAATAAGATCGACCTTCCGTCGGCTGAGCCGGAACGAGTGAAGGCCGAGATCGAAGACGTGATTGGCATCGATGCCGCCCATGCAGTGCTCGCCAGCGCAAAGTCGGGAATTGGCATTCATGAGGTGCTCGAAGCCGTCGTGAAATTCGTGCCGCCGCCCAAGGGCAATGCGGACGCGCCCCTGCAAGCGTTGATCTTTGACTCATGGTTCGACGCCTATCGCGGCGTGGTGAACTTGGTTCGCGTTTTTGAAGGCGAAATCAAGAAAGGCCAGCGCATTAAATGGATGGCGAGCGGGGCAGAGAGCGAAGTGCAGGAACTCGGTGTGTTCGGTCCGTTTCCACGGCCTGTCGACACGCTTGGGCCTGGAGAAGTGGGCTTCATCATCAGCATGATCAAGGACGTTGGGCTGACCAAAGTGGGCGACACCGTGACTGGAGTCAAAAACGCCTCCACGACTCCGCTTCCAGGCTTCAAAGACGTGCAGCCGATGGTCTTCTGCGGAATCTTCCCCACCGAGGGAAAAGACTATCAGGAACTCCGCGACGCTTTGGACCGGCTTGTGCTCAACGACAGCGCGCTTTCCTACGAACCTGAGACCTCGCAGGCGCTCGGATTTGGCTTTCGCTGTGGTTTCCTTGGGCTCTTGCACATGGAAATCGTTCAGGAACGCTTGGAGCGTGAGTACAATCTTGACCTGATTACGACGGCTCCGTCGGTGATCTACCGCGTCGACTTGAAAACTGGCGAGACCATCGACGTTGAGAATCCGTCGAAGTTGCCGCCAATCATGGAAATCGCGACGATCAACGAGCCTTTCATCAAGGCAACAATTCACGTTCCGCCTGATTACGTGGGCCCCATTTTGAAACTCTGCGAGGAGCGACGTGGGACTCAGGTCAACATGCAATACTCGGGGACGACACGGATCTTGTTGACCTATGAGCTGCCGATGAATGAAGTCGTGTTCGACTTCTTTGACCGCCTCAAATCAGTTTCCCGCGGTTATGCGAGCTTGGACTACGAAGTGATCGGGTATCGTCCAGGCGACCTGGTGAAGTTGGACGTGCTCGTCAACGGCGAAGTCGTCGATGCCCTGAGCGTGATCGTCCACCGCAGCACCGCCCACGAACGCGGTAAAAACCTGTGCAAACGTCTCAAGGAAGTCATCCATCGTCAGATGTTTGAGATTCCCATCCAGACGGCCATCGGCACAAAAGTCGTTGCGCGAGAGACCGTCAAGGCGTATCGAAAGAACGTGACAGCTAAATGTTATGGCGGCGACATCTCGCGAAAACGAAAGCTTCTGGATAAGCAAAAAGAAGGCAAAAAGCGGATGAAGCAGGTTGGTTCTGTCGAGATCCCTCAGGAAGCCTTCCTGGCGGTTCTCAAGATGGATAATGACTGACGGAGTGTCCTTTGAGCAGATCGGAAGACAAAAAGAAGCTCAGCGAAGCCAAAGAATACGCCGAGAAAATCTCGCGATTCTTGCGCAGGGCGAAGGTCGGATCTGACGTCAAATCGACGATTTCGACCACGATTCAGAATTTGAAACGAGCGGTTGGGCAAAAGGACGTCGAAGCCAGTGTCGAGGCACACAAGCACCTCGAAGCTCTCGTTGTGATGCATTTGGATTTCAAACCAAAGTCGGCGTTCCAAGAATACTTTGAGTCGATCGGGGTCGCAGTTCTGATTGCGCTGGCCCTGCGCGGGTTTGTTTTCGAAGCTTTCAAGATCCCCACTGGAAGCATGATTCCCACGCTACTCGTGGGTGATCATATTTTCGTCAATAAGTTTATCTACGGCGTACGAATCCCGTTCACCGAAACGTATCTGGTTGATTTTGCAACGCCGGCGCGTGGCGAAGTCGTTGTCTTCACGTTTCCTATCGCAAGTGCGCGAGCGCATTTGGCGACCAAAGAGTTCGATCGTGAATGCATTGACCGCGACAGTCTTGAGAATGAAAAAGAGTTCATCAAGCGCATCGTAGCGGTTCAAGGCGACACCGTGGAAATCCGCGAAGGTGTTCTTCGAATCAACGGCATCCCGCTTTCGCGGACCGTTGTTCAAGAGGAACGCACAGGTCGCTACATGGCGCCTGTTGAAATCAAAGAAGTTGAAACCAACGCCGACCACACCTACACGATTCAGTACCGACGTCGAGACGACGATTTTGGCCCGGTAAAGATCAAAGAAGGTCATATTTTTGCGATGGGCGACCACCGTGATAATTCGGCGGATTCCAGATGTTGGGGCCAAGTGCCCGTCGAGAACATCAAGGGACGCGCGATCCTCATTTGGTTATCCCTCAGCGAGACTGGCATTCGCTGGGAGCGAATTGGCCACATCCTCGAATGACCTGTCTGAAAAATCCGCACGGCTGATTTAGGAGCGATAATGGACCTGCTGGCCATTAAAGATGTCACGCGAGAAGAACTTCTGGTGTTGCTTTCGTTGGCCTCAGAGTTTCTAGGTCCCAACGGACAGCCTCATACGCCGCAACGCTATCGCACAGCCCTCACCGATCAATCCGTCGCGTTGATGTTTTTTGAACCCAGCACTCGAACGCGAGTGTCCTTCGAGTTGGCCGCGACCAGACTTGGTGCTCATTGCATCGTGGTCGATTCTCAAGGTTCAAGCCTCGAGAAGGGCGAGACAATTCTGGACACCTGTCAGAATCTGGAGTCGATGGGAGTGGGCGCTTTTGTGATTCGGCACCCCGAGCGAAGCCTCCCATTTCTTCTGGCAGATCGCGTCAATGTCCCCATCATCAATGCCGGAAACGGCGCAGGTGAGCATCCGACTCAGGCATTGCTCGACGCGTTTACGCTGCAGCAAAAGCTGGGGAGAAAGACCTTCGAAGGCGTCACGATCGCGATCTTGGGGGACGTGGTTCATTCCCGCGTTGCCCGATCAGACGCGATGGCTCTGAGCTTGCTCGGTGCCCACGTGATCGTCGCCGGTCCTCCCCATCTTCTGCCTCACGACGACGAAAACTGGCCAGTCGAGCGCGTACTGACCCGGTCCGAAGCCCTCGGTCGAGCGGACGCGGTCATCATGCTCAGAATTCAGCGCGAACGGATGGCCGAGAACGTTGACATAGACTCTTATATTGGCGATTGGGGCATCGACGACCACGTCGTGGACGCGGAGATGAAATCTGAAGCTTTCATCATGCATCCAGGTCCTGTAATCCGTGGAGTTGAACTGACGACTTCGGTGGCTGATGGCCAGCGGAGCTTGATACTCAAACAAGCAGGTAATGGTGTCGCCGTGCGCCAAGCCGTGCTTCTGAACTCCTTTGGTCGAGTGTGAGAAGATAATGACAAGCGCCATTTTGATTTTGCAGGACGGAACGATCTTCGAGGGAACGGCATTCGGAGCCGCCGTCGACGCGGTTGGCGAGGTCGTTTTTAACACCAGCATGTCGGGATATCAGGAGATCCTCACCGACCCCTCTTACGCGGGCCAAATCGTAACGCTGACCCAACCGCATATCGGTAATTACGGAATCTCCCAGGCCGACATGGAGAGTGAGCGGGTGCACGCCGCGGCATTGATCGTGCGGGAACTCACGGAATACCCGTCGAATTTCCGCTCCGAAAAAAGCCTGTCGGATTGGCTCGTCGACCAAGGTGTCCCTGGCATCAGCGGAATCGACACGCGAAGTCTCACACGCAAGATTCGAGAAGGCGGAGTCACCAAGGGTATTCTTGCCTTCGGAGCAGGGCGCTCAGAGGTCTCAGACCGTTTGGCTGCCATGAATTTGGCGCCGGACTACGGCAGCATCGACTTTGTATCCAAAGTGTCGGTTTCACGCCCCACCGAGATCCGACTTCAAGATGTGTCCAACGGGCAATTGGTGGTTGAGGGGCGTGGCGACCACGACCTTCACTGCGTGGTCGTAGATTTTGGCGTAAAACACAGCATTCTTAAACATCTGTATCGCTCAGGCTTCCGGGTCACTCGCGTCCCTCATGACGCGTCGATCGCCGATATCCAGGGGTTGGCCCCAGACGCGATCATGCTTTCGAATGGTCCTGGCGACCCGGCTCAAATGGATGGGCAACTCGAAAAAATTCGTGGATTGGCCGAACGTTGGCCAACATGGGGAATCTGTCTTGGGCATCAATTGATTTCACGAGCCTACGGGGCGCAAACTTTCAAGCTGCCCTACGGACATCGCGGTCCAAACCAACCTGTGCAGGATTTGCGGACCAAGAAGGTCGCGATGACAAGTCAGAATCACGGATATGCCGTTGAAAGCGAATCCATGCCTTCGTGTTTCGAGGTCACGCACCTCAATCTGAATGACGGCACCATCGAAGGGATTCGTCATACGGAATTGCCGGTTCAGGCCGTGCAGTACCATCCAGAAGCGGGCCCCGGACCTCATGACGCCGAGAATTTCTTTGCAGCCTTCTATCAAAGCGTGGGGAAGGATTCGTGATTCCTCCCGACGAACCGGACATGGGTGAAGAAGCTTCCGAAGGCCTTGATCTTGATCAGGCATCTGAGGCCGAGACCGACATGGGCACGGACACGACGCCCCCCCGACGCCGAAAGAAACGCCTCAAGGCGCCGCGTGTCCGTGAGTACATCCTTCCACTCCTGACGCTTGCCACTTTGGCGGTGCTTCTCATCAATTTCCGCACGGTATTATTGCCTTTCGTTTTTGCATGCCTGCTCGTTTTCTTGATGGAGCCGCTGGTCAGCCGAATGGAGCGGACCCCTACGTCTCCACGAGGGTTGCCACGATGGATCGCGGTGTTGACGGTTTACCTGGTCACATTGACCGCCGTTACGACGTTTTTGATCGCCTTCGTTCCGCGTTTTGTCGCGGAATTTGTTCGTTTCGGTGAGTCCGTACCCGAGCTCGTGAATCATCTGCGTACCGAAGAACTGCCCAAAATCGACGACCAAATGTCCGAGTTTATCGGCGCATATTTGCCGTCGCTCCATAGCGTTGACGTGACCGTGGCAACATCAACCAGAGTGCTCGCCGCCCGGAAGGTTGCAGCAAGAAATGCTTTGGCCATGGGAGCTGCCAAACAGGCGATGTACCGGGCGTACGATTTGCGCTTGGCCTATCGAGAAATCCAAATCGACGAGAATACTCTGTCGCTTGAGATGTCCGCGGTGGCGACCGACCCCGAGGCGGAATTGACGCTTTTTGACTCGATCGATGGCGGCCGGTGGCGATTTGCGCTCACCGAGGAACCTGCATTTCGACTCGTTCCTGACAAAAGTGGTGGCCTGCAGGTCTACTTAAATAATGTGGACCTTGAAGTTGAACAGCTGGACAACCGGTGGGTGATTCGTCGCACGGCGAGTGACGCGCTTCCTATGCCTGAGTTGCCCTCGACAAACGGGCTCTCGCTGCAAAAAAACGTCGATGACCTCCTGCAAGGATTTGTCGACGATTCAACATCTCAAATCGGGAAGTTGATCGAATTCGCTCGAGCGCTCGCTGTGGGCATTTTGCAGGGCTTCCTGGCCGTCATGTTGACCCTAATGGTCGCAGCATTCATATCGATCGACTTGACCAGGCTTCGGGGATCAATGCGCGCCATGTTCCCAGAGGAGGCGCGGCATGGTTTTGATACGTTTCTTGCCATGGCCGATCGGGGAATGTCGGGGGTGATCCGTGGGCAATTGATCATCTGCGCAGTCAACGGCATCTTCACTTATATCGGTTTGGCGATCTTGGGTGTTCGATTCAGTCTACTTCTTGCAGTGATGGCGGGCGTGCTGTCGCTGATACCTGTTTTTGGAACGATTTTGTCGACGGTGCCAATCGTAGCGATTGGCCTGACCAACGGATTATGGACGGGTTTCCTCGCACTCCTATGGATTCTGCTGGTACACTTTGTCGAAGCGAACTTCTTGAACCCGAAAATTATTGGTCAATCGGCGCACATTCATCCGGTGATCGTGATTTTCGCTCTTTTGGCAGGCGAAAATGCCTATGGATTGGTTGGAGCGTTGTTAGCAGTGCCCACGGCGTCCTTGCTGTTGACCGTGTTCAACTTCATCAGGCTACGCGCTTGGCGCCCGGACGAGACCTTGGATACGTCGACCGTGTGAACGGCCGAAAACGGTGTGAATATGGAACTGGAGTTTTGGGCAACCACTGACGTGGGCCGAGTACGCGATCATAATGAGGATAATTTCCTCGTGGATAAGCGACTGCGCCTTTTTGTCGTTTGTGATGGCATGGGAGGGCACGCTGCGGGCGAGGTCGCTAGCGCGATGAGCGTGAAGGTCGTGCGTGAAGTGGTCTCGGAGGGCAAGGAACTCTTTGAAGTGCTCGAGCGTGATCCAGATAACCTCGCCAATCGAAAAGCTGTGCAGGACCTTTGTGAACACGCGATTCACGAAGCCTCGCAACGCACGTGGCAAGCGGCGCAAGAGGATCCCGCGAAACGCGGTATGGGGACGACCTGCTCAATTCTCCTTCTGCAAGATGGACGGGGTTTTATTGGCCATGTGGGTGACTCCCGTATCTACCTGCGGCGGCAGGGGCAGATTCATCAGATCACCGAAGACCATTCGCTGCTTAATGAGATGCTACGCCTCGGCAAATTGAAGAAGGGCGAAGAGCATCTGCTTCCCAACAAGAATGCTGTGACGCGGGCTGTAGGCGTCAACGAATTTGTCGAGGTGGACACCTTCGAATTCGATGTCTTCAGCGGCGACCAATTCCTGCTGTGTTCAGACGGATTATGTGGGTATTTCAAAAGTGATGCAGACATCATGGGTCTTCTTGAGTCCCCTGACGTCAAAGAAGCGACTGAACAATGCATCGCGTTCGCAAACGCCGGTGGCGGAAAAGACAACATCACCTCGATTATCATTCGAGTCAGCGGTGATGTGGGAAAACATCGGGACATTCAAAAAACGATCGACGCACTCAAGAACGTGCCGTTTTTTCAATACCTTGCCTACAAAGAGTTGGTTCAGGTTGTGAACCTGTCTCAACGCGTGGAGTTCTCCAGCAACACCCAGATCTGCGATCAACGAAAAGCTGGAAGGGCGCTCTACGTCCTGGTCGACGGCTTAGTCGAAGTGTCAGATGCCGAGGGAACTCGTACCATCAGCAGCGGCGGATTCTTTGGCGAAACGTCAATTATTGACGAAGGTTCTCGGCCGCTCGACGCGATCGCGATCGAAGACACGGTAGCGCTTAAGCTCGACGTCGACCGGTTTATGGAATTGCTGCGCCACGACTCTGAATTGGCTGTGAAGGTTCTCTGGAATTTCCTTCATAATTTCACGATTCGATTGCGAACCGCTGAAGTCCGCACGTTGGAGTCTGAACCAAACGAGGCCACACCAGCTCGGGGCACCTTGGTCTTTGAGGATGATTTGAAGCACGGGTCGCTTTTGGACGTCGACCGAACACTCGATATCGACAGCGAACACATGCGCTCGCTGTCTGCGTTCGATTCGCCGTCCAGCAAGCGCAAAAAAATCATCGAAGCAGAAGAAGAGGAAGTACTCGACGGAGACGTGACGCAAATACCGACCATGAGAGGCCTTGGGCCTGCTACAAAACCTCCAGCGATCCGTCCTGCGGCTCTAAGTACCGAGGATTTGGATTGGGAAGGCATCGACGCACTTCTCCACGACGATGTCGCCGAAGATGACTTGCGCCGAACGGTTCGAATCGACGGGTTTTCGGACTCCGAAAAGACGATGCCGTCGATGGACGCCACGGTCGAAAAGAAAGGCTTCTCGGGAATCAGCGGGGAGTCGGTCGCAAAATCATCCGCGCCCAAAGCACAGGTGTTCAAGCGCAATAAACTTGTGCTTGATGGCGAACTGTCGAGCGCAGAGGAAGAATCCACGCTCGCGGATCGTCTCCGAGAAAAGCGCGAAGCCCTCAAAAAACATGTTGAAGACGTAAGCTGATGCGAAGAAACCTTCTTATTTTCTTATGTGGCCTGAGCCTCGGATGTCAGTCGCGCGAAATCGGCTCGTCGAGCGTCGAGAGTCGTCGGCTTGTGTTTTCGGAGGACTTTTCCAAACCTGCTCTTGGCACCATGTGGCAACGAGGGGTCGGGGAGGGCGGTTCGGGAAAATGGGAAGTCGTCGATGGATGGTTGAACGGCAGCCAACTCAAAAATGATCCGCTATGGCTCAAGGAACCGCTCCCCGAGAAGGTGAGGGTTGAGTTTGACGCCGAATCTCTAACCCCCGAAGGCGATCTTAAATTCGAAGTTTTTGGGGACGGCGAGCGACACGCCTCGGGATATATCGTGATTTTTGGGGGGTGGAATAACACCCTTGATGTTATCGCCCGACTCGACGAACACGGCGACGACCGTTTGGCCATGCCTTCTAAAAAAGTAAAACCCAAGCAGGTCTACAAAATGGCAGTGGAGCGCACAGACAGTGAGCTTCGCTGGTTTGTCGACGGAGCGTTGGTCATGGCCTATCCAGACGCTGAGCGGTTAGATGGACGAAGTCATCAGTTCTTCGCTTTTAGCAATTGGACCGCCAAAGTTCGCTTCGACAACCTGCGCATCTACGAACTTCCGTAGTTTCGGGTTACGTCTGCCGTGCTATTTGATAGCATCGCTCCCAAAGTTTTCTGGCCACCGGATGTGAAGATATGGAAACGCGCTCGATTCTTCAAATCGTTCTGGGGGGGATTATTGCACTCATCTTGGGACTCGGTGGATTCATCGTCTACGAGCTCACGCGAGTGGCGGATAAGGTCGTTGTGAAAACGATCGTTGAACCCGATGTTGTGGAACGGATCAATCCGTGGGCCGACAAGGGTTCGGCCGCGATTGCGCTGGTGAAAAGAATGACGGTTACGCCGCCACTTGACCCTGTTGCGTTCAAAAAGGCCGAAGAAGAGGCGAAATCCAAACGTGGTCGGAAAAAGAAACACGAGGAAGAGGCCGAAGAAGCGGCCCCTGTGACCTTTGATGAAGCGGTCACAAATCCCGAATTTCAAAAAGAACAGCTTCAGATTTCCGGTGAGCCGGCGGGTTGGGAATCGGTGTGGTGGGAAGAAACCAAATATGGACCGCATTTCTTCTTGGTCCGATATGCGTACAAGGACGGCGGCGTCCATATTGGCCCACAATGGGTTGTGGACCTCAAAAATCAAAAGGTTGCAGCGAAGAACTTGGCGGCGATGGTGGTGGAAAACCCCACAAAAGGCATGGAATCTGACTACTACGGCAAGAAGCAATTGGTGGTCTCGGCCATCTCGGCTCATCGTTTTCCGTCCGGCATCAACCTCGCTGGTGCGCTCTTGTTGTACTTCGAGCAACGCGCCGATTCGGATCAGGCCGACACCGTCATCGGGTGGACGATTGACCACGACCGAGGAAATATCTTTCGCGCCTACTTCCAGTGGTTAGAGAACAAAGAGCCCGTTTACGCTGAATTCGAATTCGACTTCGATCGCAAGGCGCTGAAGCCTATCAATCTTCAAGCCGCCAACCTGATGAATGTCGGGGACGACTTTGATCGTCAGCGCGTCAGCATCATGCCGATGACCTACAACGCATCAGCTTCAGTGGCTTCTCAACGATGGACGGGCGGGGCGCGTAAGAGCTGCAAACAGCCCAAGAATGCTCCCGGTTGTGGCGCACTCGCTGCGGTCTTGGATAAGACCGAAATTATCGAGTCCTTGGAGTGGTTGCTGACCACGCGAGCCAACACGGCCGAAGAGTTTGAAGAATGCAAACAGGCGCGAAAATGCCGATGGATGCCGTCGCCAACCAGTGATGGCCAGTTCAACGTAAAGTACGTGTATGAGTTGAAAGGCAAAGAGCAGAGCGTTTCGTGGGACATCGACCTGAAGACCAAAGAAGTCACACCGGCGGATCGAGTCAGCGGCCTGGCACTCAGCGTGATTCGAGCGAGATAGGTTTGTTAGAACAATCCATCGCCAGCCATGCCCCGGATAATTCACCGGGACTGTCCACTCAAATCATCGGAGACGAAAAGGGCCAGCCGGTGCGTTTTTACGCTTATTCTGACGCCGTCTCTGAGCTGATCTTTTCGGCCGAGTCACGCGACGTCGCTTTTGCGGTTCTACGCGGAAATTTTGGTGTGGATGAGGACGGCGGGTTCGTTGAAGTGACCGGGTTTTCGGAGTTTGCTGACCTCGACGCCGATGAAGATCCTTATCCCGTTGTGCGTCGAGCCTGCGACGCTGTGATTCTCACAGAAGCCGGCATCACCCGACCAGGCGACGCCATGATGCAGACCGAACCGATGGTCGAAGCCGGTGCCCTGGTCGGCCTCTTTATCGTCGACCGCGGCCATGACGCACAGCTCGACACTTCAATGGCTTACCTGCACTACAGCCTGTTCAACGTACCTTTCCAGATCATTCTGGTATTCGACCCCGACTCGCGAAACATGGCCATGTACGCCCGGCCGCCACGTGGCCGATTCGCAAACGTCGCCTTCCGATGGATCACGCCCGTCGATCATCACGCTTGATGGACTCGCGCTAAGCGGGTAATTCAATTCTCATCTATTGAATGAGGCCTTCTATGTTCGAAATAGTCGATATTGTTGCGCGTGAGATCTTGGACAGTCGTGGAAATCCCACGGTCGAATGCGATGTCTATCTTGAGGGTGGCGTGTTTGGTCGCGCAGCGGTGCCTAGCGGCGCTTCCACCGGCGAACACGAAGCCGTTGAATTGCGTGATGGCGACAAATCTCGCTACCTCGGCAAAGGTGTCCTGAAAGCCATTCAGAATATCGACGAAATCATCGCTCCCGAACTTCTGGGCGAGGACGCGAGCAATCAAGAGGCGATCGACGCGCTCCTGATCGGACTTGATGGCACGGACAACAAATCCCATCTGGGTGCGAACGCGATCCTGGCAGTTTCGCTCGCAACCGCCAAAGCGGCAGCCGAAATGCTTGGCATGCCTCTTTACCGTTATATCGGTGGAGTCTCGGCTCGGGTCCTTCCTGTGCCGTTGATGAACATCATCAATGGTGGATCGCACGCCGACAACAGCGTCGACTTCCAAGAATTCATGATCGTGCCCGTTGGAGCTCAGACTCTGCGCGAAGCGGTCCGTTGCGGTGCCGAGATCTTCCACGCACTGAAATCAGTTTTGAAAAAAGCCGGTCATATGACCTCGGTCGGTGACGAAGGTGGGTTCGCGCCAAACCTCGGTTCAAATCGGGAAGCGTTGGATTTTATTGTTAAAGCGGTTGAATTAGCAGGTTATAAGCCGGGCGAAGATGTGATGTTCGCGCTCGATGTCGCCGCCAGCGAGTTCTACGACAAGGAAGCCAAGCTCTATCGTTTGGCCGGAGAAGGTCGAAACCTGACCGCCGAAGAGATGATCGGTTTCTACAGTGAACTCGTCGCGAATTATCCGATCATTTCGATCGAAGATGGCCTCGACGAAAACGATTGGCACGGTTGGAAATTGCTGACCGAAGCGATGGGCACCACGGTTCAACTGGTTGGCGACGATCTTTTTGTAACCAATGTGGAACGTCTTGGCCGGGGTATCGACGAAAAAATCGGGAACTCCATCCTGATCAAGGTCAATCAAATCGGAACCCTTTCCGAGACCCTTCAGGCCGTCGATCTTGCGCACCGAAATGGCTACACATCGGTGATCTCACATCGTTCAGGCGAGACATCCGACACCACCATTGCGCAACTCGCTGTCGCGGTTGGGTCGGGTCAAATCAAGACTGGAAGCCTGTCTCGATCGGACAGGGTCGCAAAATACAACGAACTGATGCGAATCGAAGAAGAACTCGGTTCAACAGCTTATTATCCAGGCAGAAAGGCTTTTCGAGTCTGAGTAAGGACCCGAACGTCTAAAATCGGCGGCTTTGGCCGCCTTTTTTGTTTCTTGCATGAATATTTGTCGCGAATTGCTGTCCAATCCGCGTAGACCAATTTTAATGATGAGACGCTTCACGTGAGGAGTGTGTGATGAACACAGCTAAAAACCAAAGCACAACAAGTTGGGCAGGCCGCCTGGCTCGAGCGCTGATGATTACGGGATTTATCGCAGCATCCGCCTGTGGCGGCTGCGATGATGACGAAAACGTCAATGTGTCGTGCGAAGACGGTCAATGTGACCCGATCTCTTGCGGAACCGATGACATGTGCCCGACCGACCAAGTCTGCCGTGAAGGCGGATGTTGCGACGTTTGTGCGTCCGATTCCGATTGCTCGGAAGGGGATTACTGCACACGTGATCGATACTGTCAGCCGCTTGAGCCGGTGACTTCGTGTGTTGGGGACTCCGACTGTGCATCAAGGCGTTGTGACGAAGGTCAATGTGTTCCTGAGCGCCGCTGCGAGGACGAATCGACGTGTTTTGCTGGCGAGTTCTGCAGCATCGACGGTGTCTGCGTGCCGCTTTGTGAGGTCAACATCGATTGTGGAACGGACGAAGTGTGTTTTGATGGCCGCTGTGTTGTCGGTGGGCCATGCACCGCCGATGGCGAATGTGGCGCTGGCGGTCAATGCACCGACGGTGCGTGCCAGATTGCCTGCGCTCTCGACACCGAATGTGGCCAAGACGCGGCATGTTTTGAAGGTCTTTGCGACTCGGGTTGTGAAGCGAATGCTGATTGTGGAACGGGCGTGTGCTGGCGCGGAGTTTGTGTGACGGCGGACCCCTCCAACCCAACCGTCCCGGTTGTGGGCAATCCGAATCCGAATAACAACACAAACAACAACTCGAATAACACGACGAACAACGCGACCAATAACGCGACGAACAACACAACCAACAACACAACGAACACGCCAGACCCCGATCCAACCAATGCGACGGCATGCACAGGGGCAGCAGCATGTGGAACGAATGAACGCTGTGAGAATGGCCGATGCGTCAACGACGAGATCTGCCTGAACGACAGTCAATGCGGGCCTGGAGCCTTCTGCGAACGCGGTGAATGCCGACTTGGATGCGGGACCAGCCTGGATTGTCGCCAAGCCGAAACCTGCGATGCGACACATGTTTGTGTGGCCAATCAACCCGCCAACTTGTCCTGCGGTTCGAGTGCGGAGTGCGAACCTTGCGAGACCTGCGTCGCGGGAACTTGCAAAGTCGTCCCCACGGTCTGCATCACCGACGCGCAGTGTGGACTCGAGAAATCATGCCTCGACAGCTTCTGTAATTTTGACTGCACAACCAACACGGATTGTCCGTTCTCGCACACCTGTCAATCGGGTCTATGCCAGCCGAATCCAGCTCCTACTGCTGCGTGCTCGGACAACGCTGCATGCGGAACGGGCAAGGTTTGCGTGAACAGCCTTTGTTTCGACCAATGCACGAACGACGCTGCCTGTGGCGACAAGATGATGTGTAATCACGGAGTGTGTGAGCCTGATTCACGTCGCGGATTTGAGTGCCGTCGCTCGGCTGACTGCGGTGGTGAGGGCGTATGTGTGGATGGTTTCTGTACCGTTCAGTGCTTGGCAAACTCAGAGTGCCGAACAGGTTCATGCGAACTTGGATACTGTACGCGATAAGACTGAGCCCATATCTTGCGGCGCACGCGCACCTCGCTTAGAGTCGAGGTGCGCTTTTTTTGTTTTGGAGACTCAGGTGCGATTTCTTTGGTTGACTGTTTTCTTGGGGGTGCTGGTCTGGAGCGAAGCCGCAATGGCGGAGCTCTACCAGTATCAAGGCCCCGACGGGGAAGTCATCATTACGACCGAGCGCAGGTCTGACCTGAAATTGATCGAAGTGATCGAGGGCAAATCCGGAAAAACGGTTTCCGAAGCCAAAGTCCAAAAACAAGTTAAGACACCTGATGGTCGAAGTGTGATCACCACGGCTCCCACGCGGGAAGCCGAGCGGGGCGAAGATGCCTTTGACGATATCATTCGGGAGGCGTCAGCCGCTTACGACGTGCCTTTTGGATTTGTGAAGGGCGTGATCCGTGTGGAAAGTCATTTCAACCCCAATGCCATGAGCCCTGTGGGTGCGATGGGATTGATGCAATTAATGCCGCGCACAGCCGCGTCGGTCAACGTGACCGACCCCTTTGACCCTCGACAGAATATTTTTGGTGGAACCCGTTTTCTTCGGATTCTGATCGACCGCTATGACGGCGACATCAACTTGATCCTCGCGGCTTATAATGCCGGGGATGCTGCCGTCGCTAGATACGACGGAATACCTTATCCCCAAACACGGGGCTACGTTGCACATGTGTACCGATGGTACCGCACGTATGCCGCTCAGGAGCTGGTCGATTGAGAGCAAACACCATTCGTCAGGATATCGTCAATGTGCCGAATATCCTGACCTTGTTTCGAATCGCCCTGGTCCCTGTCGTTTGCCTCCTCATCTATGATGGGACGCCCTCAGCTTCGTTCTACGCGTTCGTTTTTTTCTGGGTGGCCGGCGTTACAGATTGGCTCGATGGGTACATCGCCCGCAAAATGAACCTCGTTTCTTTGACCGGGAAATTCCTGGACCCGCTCGCCGACAAATTGTTGGTGAACAGCGCGCTCATCATGCTGGTGGCGCTTGGAAGGGTTCCTGCTTCGCTTGTATGCGTCATCTTGGCCCGAGAGATATCCGTGACCTCGCTGCGGGCTCTGGCAGCCTCTGAGGGGCTCGTGATTGCAGCGGGAGAGGGCGGCAAGCTCAAGACCGCGCTGCAGATGGTCGGTTTGATCGGTCTGCTGGTGCATTACACCTACGAAGTCGACTGGGTCTTCATCCAACTCAAGGTGAATTTTCACGTGATCGGTTTTTGGGTGTTGTGTGTCTCGGTGTTCTTCAGTCTGGGCAGCGCCTGGCAGTATTTCTCCGGCTTCGTGAAGGCGATCGGCGGGCAATCCGAGAAGTCGATTTGACCCCGGTTCCGGGGTCTTTTGTCTTGTAAATCAGTTTGAATAGGGTAAAAAGCCCACATCCTGCGGAATATCTGCCCCCGGGCGGGTCTTTTTAGCGTTGATTTGGACGATTTATCGTCCTGCAGAGCTCGCCTTTCCTGAGCTCGAACGAGAGAGAAGCATGCGTCTATACGGCGGCCAAGTACCGATTATCGCGGAAGAAGTCCTTAGAGTCTTGACGCGGTCGGGCGACTTGGAGGTCTTAGAAGAAAACTTGCCGGAAGTGGAACTCGACATTCAGTCGGTCCTCCGCGAGTACATCCGTATGGACCGCGAACTCACTGAGCGTGCGCGGGACGAAGCCGCAAAGTTCGGCGGATCTTTGATGCGAGCGAAGAAACAATTCGCACGTGAAAAGAACTTCCAGATGGATGATCCCTTGGGCTACATCATCAACCAGATGATCGAAGCTTTTCTTCATTCAAATTTTGTCGACGAAGTGTTCAGTGAAGATCACGAACTTCGTAAGCGAATCCGACCGATTCTGAAGCGCCATATGGCGATCGACGAAGAATTGGACCGAGAAGTGCGCGACAAAATCAAGAATATCGAAGAAGGCTCTCAGGCTTGGGACGTCGAATACCAGAAAGTCATGGGCAATCTGAAGCGCAACAAACAGCTCGAATAGGCGACTATTCTTCGTCGCCCTCAGCGCCGCCCGCAAGGACCCTATCTCGGTTCTTGCGCCACCATTTAGACCAGTAGTCGAACACCTTCCTACCGTCGGAAACCTCTAGAGGTGCCCAGCGGCCGGTCGTTTCGCGTAATACACGATTGATGTTGTAGACGACGTATTCGTTGCTCTTGGGCAGCACTCCGATCAATCCATCGATCTGTGTGGTGTCGATGGTTGAGATGCGCATGCCGTATTCCCGCAGCCCTGCTAATAACCAGGTCGCCCTGGAATTGCCGTGGTCTTCTGACCAAGTCCGCCATCTTTCGGTGGCTTCGGCCGAACTCTCGGCGCTCGCGTGGGCCCAATCGATTTCTGGCCCGTAATTCATGATTCTCATAAGCACATGCGCGATTTCGGATCGCACGGCGGGCGGCTGAACCAGAAGCTGGGCGAAGAGTTCCGGAACGAGGTCCTCGTCCATGAAATGTCCAAGGCTCCTTGCTGCCAGATAACGTTCTGGCTCGCTCACCTCCGCGGACTTCAGCCTCGCCAACGCGAACTCTCTGGCGAATGGGTCCATGCTTCGCCCCAGAATCTTGTACGCTGTCGATTTTTCATCGAGCGTGGCGCTCGAAGATGAAATGAATTTGCGAGCCATCGCAACCGAGTATCCTGAGGTCGTCCATGAGGCCTTGGCAACCTCCAATGACCTTTCGCGAATCACCGGGTCGGCGTTCCAAACTCCAAAACCCAATGCGATATCAGCGGCGTAGGGGGAACGAATTTGTTCCAAGAAATTCAAAGACTCCAACCGAATAGCCGGGTCAGGGTCGTTTAGTCCACGCGACATTTCCAAAGCTTGGGCGAGCAGGGCATCAGCGTGCCAGTCGGCCCATTCCCATTGAGGCCCGGCGTCCAAGCACCCTCGAAGTCGATCTTCCAAGGGGCAGGCGATGCGGACATGAAAATGGTCGTCGTGGGGCAGCGCGTCGGTTGGCTGGTGAAGCACATCGTTTGCTTCCTGAATCAGCTCAGCGGGCTCACCGATCTTGGCCGCGTAGTCCAGAAGCATTGCCTTAAGGGGATCGCTTACAAAGACGTACTGGATCACCGTCTTGTCTGGATTGATGAGCAGGCCTTTGATGAACAACCAATTGCGGGCGACATCGAAGATCAAATCAGGGCGGCCAACAGGCACACCTTCACTGTCGAATTGCAAAAGCTCCGGCGTGACGACCGACGCACCTTCGGCCTTCGTTTTCACGAAAAACGCGATATCGGCGTCGCGACCTGAGTTGTGGGAGCGAGACCATCGAATGTCCCCGCCACTTTTCTTGCTCAGGTTACCGATTCGCAACGGGGCGCCCGGCGAAACCTCGCCTGCGTGTTGAGCCCCGCTCAGCAACACCGCGACCAATTCGGCGGTTCCCCATTGGGTTCCATACTTTCGATGACGCTCAATCACTTGATGATAGGGGCCCTCGACCGGCAGGGGGGCTGCGTGGATCAATGCGCCAGTTCCAACGGTACCCGTCGACCGTGAACCCTCGCTCTGTCGATCCGGATCAAGCCAAACCTTGTATTTTGGCGTTGCGCGCAGGTTTTGCCATCCTACGCTTCGATTTGTGGCTGAGTCTCCTGCGGCGCCCAACGCTTGATGCGCGAGGCGGAAGCTCTCCTCAATCAATGTGGGCGCGGCAATGCGGCCAGGCACAGCGGTTTGTGCAATCACCGGAGTGCTGCAACATACGACCGCGCCTGTAATAGCGACGAAAAACTTATGTCTAAATGGATTCATCGGCTCCTCGTCTGCTATTAGACCCGGGGACCCCACTCATAGCAAACTTCATACATGCAAAATTCGTCAGCAAACGGTTGGTGGGCATTGGCCTTCACCCTCATACTCTGTGCCTTCGGCATCTCCACTTGGAGATTGCTTGCGGTTCCAGACCTCAGTGTTTCTCTCGACTCCGGACTTATCGTTCGAAGTGCGGGGCCCAACGTTGAAGGTGCGGACCCTCAACTAAGCTTGGCACGCGGCGACCAATTGACAGCTTTAGCGGGCCATCAAGTTCAGAATCTTCTGGATGTGATGTCACTTGTTCGCAATCTCAACCATGCCGCGGTTGCGGGTGAGCCAGTATCCACGGAGTATCAGGCGGTTCGCCCCCTCCACCGTTTCACGCTCACCCTTCGTGGAACTGCTATGGAGCCGGGCAGTCTTCCGCCAGGCATTGAACCCACGGATAAACTCGTCGAGGTCGACGGCAGAGCGTTGCCCGGCAAAGTAGGGCCCGAGGGCCTTCAAAGCATCGTGGCCAGCCGTCCCGAAGCTGTTCTGGGATTCGAGCGCGCAAATGCTGTTTTCACCGGAAAAATGCCGCTCAAAAGCGGCCCATTTCAGGCAGGTCACTACGGTCTCTTTGCGATGGTGCTCCTGATCATTGTTGGGATTTGGCGTGGCCGAGACCGGAAAATCGATCATCGTTTTGCCGCTGCGGTGGGAATTGAAACCGCTGTGCTTTCGCTGGTGGGTCTGTTGGTGCTGCGCCCCCAATGGGTTCAAGCAGACCTTGTTCTGGCCACGATGGTTGTGGTCGGCTTTGTTCTTCCGCGTGCCATCGCTTTTGTCGGTCGCGGGTTTCTTCAAGAGGACGGCCTCGGAGTGGGGCCGATTGCTTCGCTGGTCATTGCGGTTGTCGGGGCTTCAGCCGTCAGCGTGATGATGGCGCGTGGAATATTGACGACCGAGTTGGGGCTGCAATTTGCCGCGACGTTGGGCGTGTTTTTCATCGTGTATGAATTGGTGTCGGGCTTCTCGCGACGATCAATGCCTGACCTTGGCCCCGAACGCGGCATTTTCCTGACCGGTGTCGTGGTGCTCAGCACAGTCGCCGGGCTTTTTGCCTACCTGTCGAACCCCGTGGCGTTTGTCGAAGAACAATGGATTCCGTTTTCGGCGACAATCCTGGGCTTGATGTGGTTTGGAGACAGCATTTTATGCGTGCGCGGCCCCGCGACCTCCGGACTCGAAGAAGTCGTGACGCCCGAAGCCCGTCAGTCCAAAATACTTGATTACTTTGATGTTGTTGGCGTGGAGACCGGCCCCGCGCGGTTCAGACTGGTTCTTTTTACCGAGGAGCGTTCGGTCGCACTCGGCCTTGGTTTGACCGGGTTTGAAGCCAGCGCGACGGAAAACGCGATGCACGACGCGTTGTCGATTCTGGTGCGCGAGGGAGCTCAAGTGCCATCAGGTGGAGACATACATGGCGACCCTTTGGCAGGGATCGCTGAAACGATGCAGATTTCGCTCGCCACACGTTTGGCGATTCCTGACGGCGGCATCGAGATTCCACGGATGGTGGTGATTTTGGTGGCATTTGGTCAACCACGGGCGGGCGAGAAGGTGCTCGTGGCGCCGATCTCGGCAACCGAAGTCGCTCACAGGGCCATGACCGCCACGATCTGGGCCAGTGCGCATATCGAGGGGCTTCCGTTCTTGACGGGCGACGCGACTCCGCCGGCAGCGACGGCCACGATTTCGCCCAAAACTGTGGAGACACTGAAGGCCCGTATCGAATCTCTAGAAAATGAAAACGAAGCGTTGCTTGAGCGGGTCGAAGAGTTTGAACAGGTTGTGAAAGTATTGGGGACCCATTCTCATCGAACGGACGCCGAAGCGCTCCTGGAACCCGATCTGGTTAAGGCGCTGCATTATCTGCTGAAATCCGAAGAGCCGCTCGTGATTGGCGGTCCGGTGGGAGCGGGCAAAGAGTTCGTTGCCCAGTTTGCGGCCAGCCTTGATTCCACTTACCCGGGCCCCGTTGTTTGTCTGGATATCGCGTCGATCGTGGATGAAACGGGATACAGCGAAGTCGACGATCTGCCCGATGCGGTCATCAATGCCGCTCATGGTGGTTCGGTGATCGTGCGCGGCGCACGACTTTTGGACACCCATCAAATCAAAGCGTTATTGCACCGTTGTTCGGCGCACTCGCGCGTGTATTTGTTGTTCGACGACGATCATGCCGAAGAGCGGTCGGTGCTTGAGCCCCATAGTGATGACGTCAAAGACATGCTCGAACATCGTGAGCTGATTGTTCCTGCATTTGCACGACGCCGAGGCATTCTGGGAGAGGTGATTCGACACCTTGTGGTTCGTTCGGCGCTACGTCATCAGAAAGAAATTCTGGGTATCGCGGCAGAAGCTATGCGTGAGCTTGAAGGCTACGAGTTCCCCGGCAACGTGGCGCAATGCGTCGTCATGGTGAACGCGGCGGTCTCCCATGCACGGGGCGATATCCTTGAAGTCGACGACTTTCCAGGATTATGACTGGTCGGTCGGACTTTGCGCAGGTATGTAATCTACTGGATTCATTCATTTCAACTTCCGGCTCTCAATCATGCCAAGAAGAAATACATCTGTTCGTCGCGCGGAAATTGTCGACGCACTGTTACGAGTGATGGCTGACCAAGGGTGGGCCAAGGCAACCATCGCCAGAATAGCGCGAGAGGCCGGACTGACGCCGGGTTTGCTGCACTACCACTTCCAGAGCAAGCAGGCGATTTTGCTGGAACTCGTGCATCGCATCGAGTCCGAGCATGAAATGCGAATGAAGAAGGTCTCGGCGGGCGCCAAGACGCCAACCGAGCGCGTCAAAGCGATGGTGTTGGCGTACCTGAAGGCGGGCGACGAAGACGACGCCAGCGCGATGGCAAGTTGGGTCACGATTGTGGCTGAAGCCATTCGCCAGCCCGAAGTCCGCGACGCGTTTTCCGAAGCCATCGTGCGACTGACGGCGCCCATGCGCAACGCGATCCAGGAAGGCCTAGATTCGGGCGACTTCAATGTCGGTGAATTAGACGCTGAGGCGTGCGCTGCCGGCATCATGGCCTGCGTGCAGGGCTACTACAATCTTGGGGTCGCTGCGCGTAACACGGTGCCTCGTGGGTCCGCTGCGCCGGCATCATTGCGTATGGTTGGTGGCCTGCTGGGCGTCAAAAGCGTCGATGCGTTCTCGAAGCTCTAGTATTTGGCTACATACCAAAACAAAAAGGCGCCGAAACGGGCGCCTTTTTCGATTTCAGAACGCTTAACCTTCAGGGAGCAGGTGTCAGCAGATTGAACTCGTCGAGGTCGAACGAGAACACTCCGTAAGGACCAGCAGCGAAGTAGGCGTTTGTGGTTGTGACTTCGAACGCTTGTGGCCACACCCTGGTTGGGAAGTAGGCTTGAGCGAACGGCATTGTCACATCGTCAAAATTCACAACCAACAAGCCGTTTGGAATCGAGAATAGCGCACGGCCAGCGAACGCCGATTTCAATGATACTCCATTGGTAGCCTCGATTGGCACGGTGGCCAGGATGGGTAGGGCGGCGTCGGTTATATCTAGTATTTGCAGCCGTACCATGAAGTCATCGGGGTTGAAGGTATTCGGGTCGAGGTCGCCAGAAACGAGAAAGCTCTTATGTTCGGTAAGCAGCAAACGAGAGGAACCGTCGAGTTGCACATCTTCGACCACCACTTCTTCAAAACGGCGAGTTCCCAGCAGGATTGCCTGATTCCCTTGTAGCTTCAGTGTATTGATCGACGATTCGACCATGTTCTGTCCCCAAAGGAAGTCGCGCGTGATGAGGGTTGAGCCCTCAACATCAAGCAGTTCACCAGGAATGTTCACATCCGGCTGAATCAGCGACGTATCGCCCGAAAGGTCAATTCGACGCATCTGGTAAGACACAAAGGCACGCGGGTCGCTGGGGATATAGATAGGTTTCTTGAAGTTTACGTAGAGGTCGTCACCTTTGGGCAGAAGACGCACAGCTTCTTCGTCACTGCCCATCGAGATAGTCTTTAGAGTCCCGGGTTGTACAGGGTTCGAAACATTCAGGACATGCAGATCGTAGTGGTACCAAGAACGCTTTTTTTCGAACGTTTCGGTGCTTGTCTCGTGGGGTACCTCACTCATTTCAACGTCGACGCAAGTTTCCCCCATTATAGTGGGAGAACGCGTGCACTCAGAAAAACTGCCGTCACAGGATTGAGCCAGCTCGGTGCCGTCATTCAACGTGGTTTGATAGCAAGTCATGAAGCCTTTCTGGTAAGTACAGTCGTCAAAAGGGGGCTCGGTGCAATACAGAGAACGATTTGTTGCACTGAAGTAGGTCCGTGTTTCAGTTCCGATAACCTCTGTCTCGTATCTGGCTTCTGGAAACACGATCGAATCCCCCACGGCGATCGGGCCGTACTGCATGCCCCAGTAGGTAAAACGATTGATGGTGCAGTCGAAGCAGTCCCATCCCTGGTAGTCATCGTAGTACCCAGCGACAGGAAGGTTTTCGTAAGCGTTGGTCGAAGCCAGGACCGGCACGCTAGGATCCGAGAGGTCCCATAATTCCACTACGGTATGATAACCAGCATTCCTGTTCGAACTACGTAGCTGGCGGCTCGAGACCGCCAAAGTGTCGCCAACCAAGGTTAACTGTGCGTAGGCTGGAATCTGAATTTCCGCCATGGCGGTAGTTTCGTCGACGTCGCCAGCCAAAGAGACGATCTGAAGATCGTCCATTGGGTATTGCGTCGCGTTACTTCCCCACCATAAATAGTATCCCTTACGATTTTGACGACGCAGGCCATAATTACCAAGCACGATGAAGTCGCTGTAATCAGGGGTAAGTACCACGCTTCCAAGTTCCACCGGGGCGTCGGGTGCACTCGCATCATGAATGCTGAGTTCCTGATTCGAAAGGTTACCCACGGTGTGGTCGGTCTCGTCAGCGACAAAACTACGTCGGACCGGATCATTGTGATGCATCAAGCCGCGTGGGGTCATGGTCGTTTTGCTGAACGTAAAGATCTGAACCGCCGCGGTGTATTTATTGGATTGTCTGTCCCACCCCTGGAAGGGCAAAAGCACAAGGCCGGTTTCAAGCGTGATGCCGTCGGCCGCCAACACGGACGTCCCATTTTCGACCACCGTGAATGCACGATCGTCCCAGTTAGCTTCCGACCAGCTCACATCGAGGTCGATTTCTTGACGCGCCAACATCGGGTTTGCATTCGTGAGGTCTGAAATATCGTAGAGACTGACGGCGAGTTTGCGACCATTCGTGTCGTTGATGCCGATGCCCACAAGGCGAGTGTCTGCTTCGACCGGTTTGAAGAAGTCATTCCAGCCGCTGACGATAAATTCCGACTTTTCGGTGATCTGACCGTCATCGGTGATTTCGAATGCATGGAATGGATTCGTGCGAAAGTAGGTCACAAAAAACGCTTTATTTTCAAGAAATAACGTCGCAAAAAGGTCTTCGCCATCTCCAAAGGTTTTTTCATCGATCGCCGTAAGGTTTTGAATGTCCGAGGCGTCAAAGGTCTGTACGTAATTCGTGTTACCACTGCCTGCATTAGTGACGCCTGAAACAACGCGAAGCACATTGTTGTGAATATCCATGTCAGTTTTCTTCCTCACAAATCCTGGCAGGATGACGGTCTGACCTTCCGTCATCACTCCATCCTCACTTGAAATATCGATCACGGAGACTCGAGACCCGCTTCGGCTTGGCTCAACGCCGTTATTGGTGTTTTGCCCGTTGTCGTATTCCACGCGCGCCACGATGAGTCGTTCGCCTGTGGCCTGAACGGCTTGCACGTAACCACCAAGATCGATGTCGGATTGGGCTTGAATCAGCCCCTCACTCGACACGGAGAAGCTCTTCACCTTCGTGGTGTTGCCGTTCGTCCAATCGCGTGCAACCACGTAGAGCGCTTCCATGTCATTTCCACGGGTGAGTCGGCTCGTTTGGATGTTGCCTGGCACCTCGGCCCGTCCGGTAATTCGCGGCGCCGCGGGGTCAGAGATATCGACCACCACTACGAGGCCCCCCTGATAGGAATCAGGCAGGATATCGGTTCGTGAGCCGTAGTAGCCTTGATAGTCATTGAGCAGCATGTAGACGCGATTGCCGACCTGATACATCTCGACGGGGGAACCCGTGATTTGCACGCGACCGATGACGGTTGGATTGGTCGGGTCGGCCATGTCGACGATTTGAAGCCCCCGATAACCGTTCAGGTTAAGTAGCTTACCGTCAGTTGCGACGCGGTAGATGTCGCCTTCCTCAACGGTTCGTTCTGTGGGGGTTGGGACGTTATTCGTCGCATTATTCGTGTGGTTGTTGGTCGAATTGTCGCCTGTACGACTGACATAAGTGTCCGCCGAAACAAAACCCGATTGCCCAATCGTTGGGTTTGTTTGTGGTTGATTGGGATCGGTGTTTGGGTCGTCCGAGTTAGAATCGACACAAGCTGACACCAAAAGTGCGGCACAGGCGATTGCCATCAATCCATTATTCCAAAAGCTTTTCATTCCATTCCCCATCATTATGTTGCGACGGCTAAATAACCTGCAAAGACAGCGCCAATGAAAAGCGAAAAGCATGGGGCGTTGTTTTTGTTTGGTTCTTTTGGAATGACCCAAGTGAGCGCAGTGGCCTGTCGAGACTTGGTATGACATTCGTGTCTGACAAGCTCTGGCTTAGCCACACTCCTGAGACAGCGCATCCTTGTGTTCTGGCAACAAAAAAGGCGCCCAGAAGGGCGCCTTTTCAAATCCCAGAACTCTGAAATTCAGGGGGCAGGAGTCAGCAAGTTGAACTCATCGAGGTCGAACGAGAACACTCCGTAAGGACCCGCGGCGAAGTACACGTCGGTGTCGGTGACTTCGAAAGCCTGTGGCCAGCCCTTGGTTGGGAAATAGGCCTGAGCGAATGGCGCGGTGATATCATCAAGGTTCACGACCAAGAGGCCGCCAGGAATCGTGAAGAGCGCACGGCCGCTGATTGCCGACTTCAGGGTTGCCCACGTGTCGATAGGCTCGGTGGCCAGAACCGGCAGTGTCGCGTTGGTCAGGTCGAGGACATTCAAGCGCAAGGTGTAGTCGTTGGTGTTGGAGTAACCGTAGTAGTCCCACATGTCGCGCTCGGTCAGGAGCAGTCGAGTCGCCCCATCAAGCTGCACGTCTTCGACGAGCTTGTCCTGGAAGCGACGGACACCTTGGAGGAATGCCTGATTGCCCTGCAACTTCAGCTTGTTGATCGAAGACTCAACGATGTTTTGACCCCAGAGGAAGTCACGTGTGATGAGGGTTGTTCCCTCAACATCAAGCAGCTCGCCAGGAATGTTCACGTCGGGCTTGACCACTGGTACGGCCGGATTCGACATGTCGATGCGACGCATCTGATACGAAACGAAGGGGCGAGAGTCGTTAGGAACACGAACAGGCTTCTTGAAGCTCACGTAGAGGTCGTTAGCCTTGGGCAAGAGGCTCACTGCTTCTTCGTCCTGAGCCATCGAAATGGTGTGCAACGCGCCTGGTTGTGCCGGATCTGCGACGTTCAACGCGTGAAGGTCGTAATGGTACCAGTAGCGTGACTGCTCGTAAGTGTACGTATTCGTCTCGTGTGGAACGGTGCTCATGTCCACATCAACGCAATCCGTGGCGCCGTCGATATCCTGCGTGCATTCGTAGAATCCGCCCTGGCAAACCTGAGCCTGCCGCGTCCCATCGGTCAGGGTTGTCTGTGAGCAGTAAATGCCGCCACTTGTGTAGGTGCAGGCCTTTCGTTCACCGGTGTTCGGTTCGTAACAGTTGTCGTACTCGTAGTTGCTTGGGTAGTAACTGGTCGATTTCACGGTTCCAATGACTTCCGACTCGTACTTCGCTTCGGGGTAGACGATGGAGTCGCCCACAGCCATGGGGCCGTAATTACCCCCCCAGTAGTTGAAACGAGCGACAGTGCAATCGAAGCAATCCTCTACGTCGACACCACCACCCCATCCCCAGTAGTAGTTGTAGGATCCGGTGACGGGCAGGTCTGCGTAAACCTTGGTTGACGCCAAGACAGGCACGGTTGGGTCCGACAGGTCCCAAAGGTCGACTGTGGTGTCGTAGCCCGAATTATAATCGTTTGGAATTCGCAGCGCTTGGTTCGAGACGACCAGTGTGTCTCCAACCAAAGTCAGGTTGGCGTAAGCAGGAACCTGAATTTCGGCGATGGCAGCGGCTTCGTCGACATTGCCTGTCAATGAGACAATCTGAAGGTCATCTGTCGGGTTTTGAGTCGCGCTGTTTCCCCACCATGAATAGTAGCCTTGGCGGTTTTGGCGACGTAAGCCGTAATCGCCAAGCACGATGAAGTCGTTGTAATCAGGGGCAAGCGCCACGCTTCCAAGCTCGACAGGTGCGTCGGGAAGTGTCGCGTCATGAAGGCTGAGCTCCTGATCCGACAGGTTACCCACGGTATGGTCGGCCTGGTCGGCGACAAAACTACGTCGGACCGGGTCGTCGTGATGCATCAGGCCGCGTGCGGTCAGCGTGGTTTTGCTGAACGTGAAGATCTGAACTGCCGAGATGTATTCTTTCGACTGTGAGTCCCAGCCCTGGAAGGGCAGAAGCACCAGACCAGTTTCCAGCGTGATGCCGTCGTCGGCGAGTACCGACGTTCCCTTTTCTACCACGGTGAAGGCGCGATCATCCCAACTGGCTTCCGACCAACCCCAGTCGAGGTCGATTTCCTGACGCGACAACAAGGGGTTCGCGTTTGTGAGGTCCGAAACATCGTAGAGGCTGACCGCGAGTTTACGGCCGTTCGTGTCGTTGAAGCCGATGCCGACCAGGCGAGTGTTGGCCTCGACGGGTTTGAAGAAGTCGTTCCAACCGCTGACGATAAACTCCGATTTTTCGGTGATCATGCCGTCGTCAGTGATTTCGTACGCGTGGAACGGGTCGGTGCGAAAGTAGGTCACAAAAAACGCTTTGTTCTCGAGGAACAACGTTGCAAAAAGCTGCTCGCCAGCCCCAAAAGTCTTCTCGTCGATGACGGTCAGGTGCTGAATGTCTGAAGCGTCGAAGGTCTGGATATGGTTGGTGTTGGTGTTGGTCGACCAGTCATTCCCAGAAACAACGCGGAGCACATCATTATGCATGTCCATGTCGGTCTTCTTGGCGACATGTCCCTTCACGGTGATGGATTGCCCTTCGATCATCGCGCCATCTTCGCTTGAGATGTCGATGACCGAAACCTGAGATCCGGTGTTGTTCTGGCCGTAGTCCCAACGTGACACCATCAGGCGGTCGCCCGTGGCTTGAATGTCTTGGACGTAGCCGCCCAGGTCGATGTCTGTCTTGGCCTGAAGCTTTCCGCCGCTCGACACGCTGAAGCTCTTCACCTTTGTGGTGCTTCCGTTCTCCCAGTTTTGCGCGACAACGTAGAGGGCCTCTTTGTTGTTGCCACGAGTCAGTCGGCTTGTCTGGATGTTGCCGGGCACCTCAGCGCGACCCGTCACGCGTGGTGCTGTGGGGTCCGAGATATCAACAACCATCACGAGTCCGCCCTGATAAGACGCGGGCAGGATGTCAGTGCGCGCGCCGTAATACCCCTGATAGTCGTTTAACAGCATGTAGACGCGGTTACCGACTTGGTACATTTCGACGGGGTACCCTGCGACCTGTACGCGACCGATGATGGTGGGGTTGGTCGGGTCAGCCATGTCGATGATCTGAAGGCCTCGGTAGCTGTTCAGGTTAAGGACCTTGCCGTCGGTGGTGACGCGATAAATGTCGCCTTCTTCGACAGTTCGTTCATCACCGCCATCGGCTTCAGGGGCCGCCGCATCGTTGGCGCCAGCGAGGTCATCGCCGTTGCGGGTGTTGTCGCCGTTCTGTCCATCCGCGGACACGAAGCTTGATTGCCCGACGGTCGGCTCAGGTTGCGGTGCTTTGGGGTCGGTCGGTTTGAGGTCGGTCGAGCTTGAGTCGCCGCAAGCTGCCATCAGAAGGGCTGCGCCAAGGATTGTTTTCAGTCTGTTATGCCAGATGTAATTCATTTCAATTCTCCATTCGTGTTGTGACGGTCCTATACAAAGCAAAGGTAATGCCAAATAACAAAGTCAGACATAAGTCGTTGTTATTTAACAGTTGCCTCGTGATATCTGGATCTTCGATGTCAGATTTTTGAGATTCAAATGGAGAAACGAATCGATTTTATCCTCAGTTATCTGAGAGCCGGGCCCTGACTTTTCGGTAGATCTGGCATGGAGTGAGGAGATGTAGTACATTCACGCACACGAAGGAGTCATCATTATGCGTGTTCTTGGCGTTGGAAATTGCACTCTTGACCACATTGCTGTCGTGGACCGATTTCTAGAGCCCGACACGCAAAAAGAGGTCCTACAGTTCTCTCAACAGGGCGGCGGAGCTGTTGCCACCGCTACCGCTGCGCTGGCACGTTGGGGGGCGAAGAGTTCGATCGTTGGAAAAGTTGGAGACGATGGGCGAGGGCGGCAAATCCTTAAAACACTCTCCGATGAGGGCGTCGATATTTCTTTGTGCGTGCTGCAGGAAAACGCCGTCTCTCAACTTTCGATGATCACAATCGAAAGCCCAACCGGCCGCAGGCAGCGGGTTTACACGCGTGGAAGCGTCGAGCCGCTCAGAAAATCAGAGATTAACGATAGCGTGCTCGACGGCGTGGATTTCTTACTCGTGGATGGCACGCATCCTGAGGTCGAGATGGGGCTCATGGAGGCCGCTCGTTCTCGTGGGATTCGTGTGATGCTTGATGCTCAGGAAAACACACCTTCGATCAGGGAAGCTGTCGCGCATTGTGATGTCTTGGTGGCGTCAGAACGCTTTGCTTCGCAATTTGCCGGAGTGGGCGAGCTGAAAAGCTTATGCAATGCCTTGCTCGAAAAAGGCCCAACAATGGTGGTCGTTACCCTGGGCGACGAAGGCTGCGTAGGCATGACCGCAAGCGACCACACGATGATTCGCGCTGCTGCGTTCCCTGTGACGGTGATCGACACAACCGGGGCTGGTGATGTCTTTCACGCCGGTGTGACCTTTGGATTGATTCAAGGATGGCCACTCGCGAAAATTGCGAGATTCGCCAACGTCGCCGCTGGGCTGACGTGTTCCGGGATTGGCTCCCGTGGTCCTCTTCCGACGTTGGAAGCAATCACCGAACGTCTTTGAGTCGTAGACACGCTTGGTCGACCAGGCCGGACTGTTCCGTCTGGCATTACAATACACAGACAGAACGCCCATAAGGATCTTAGCGTCGTCCGCCGCTGCTGCGTCCGCCGCTGCGGCCGCCGCGGTCGCGATCGCCACCGCTGCGTCCACCGCCTGAACGGCCACGGCTTGGTCGCTCTTCACGTGGTTCACGAGGGGCGCGTGGTTCGTTACTGATTGGACGAAGGCCAATGCCGATGGCGTAAAAGTCACCGCGCTTGAGAGCTTCCACGAATTCACGCTGAGTCGAAAACGACCCGGGGAACAAGGTGGCGAACATACCCAAGTCCGTGACATCTCCACCGATCGCCGTTCCACCAGTCGTCGGAAGATTCATGGCGCTGGCCGCTTCAATCGCAAAGTCAGCCTGAATGGGCGTAACTCGCATGTTGAAGACTTCCACACCCGAAAGGCCACCGATCGTGAAAATCAAGTCGCCCATATTATAGGCAACTTCCATGTCGTACGGACGGCTTGCGATCACTGCTCCACCAAGATTGGTGAACATTTCGATCACGAGCGAGGCAGCAGGAGTCACGATTTCCGTGAGTTGTCGCCATTCCTCCGAAAGGTAGAATTCGTTGATCTCAGGCGCGAAACAAAGAAGCACGCCCTCGGTCGTTGGAATTTCAACCCCAACAAAACCAGCGATGCCGACGCTCTTGCAAGCCTCGACGATTTCATTGGCGTGTTGAGTTGCGAGGGTGTCACAAATTGCGATTCCGTCGAGGCCAGCGGCCTTGGCTTTCAGCGCGATTTCACGCGCCGAGAAATCGACGCCGGGTGTTTTAGACGTCTTAAGATGTAGGTCGATAAGCATGGTTACCAGTTCTCCACGGATGACACGTGACTTGCTTCGGGGGACTCAGATGGGGTGATGTCAATCACTTCCATATTTCGCGAGGACTGAGTCGCTTGGAAATTCGCCACATCGATAACCGTCACGTTCGGATTCTGCAACATGTTTGTGAAGTGTCGTTTAGCCCAAGCCTTCAATGGACCGCGTGCAAAAGGCGTCAAAAGCAACAATCCAGTGATGTCCGTGATCACACCGGGGGTGATCAGTAGGGTGCAAGCCATCAAGACCGCGAGGCCATCCAGAAGGCTGTCGCCGGGCAGTTTCCCCGTGGCCAAATCGCCCTGAATCCGGCGCCACGCCTCAAGTCCTTGCCTTTTTCCGAGCCAGGCTCCAAGGGCAGCTGTAAACACGACAATGGCGATTGTCGGCCACAAGCCGATTTGCTGTCCGAGTGGAATCAGGACGAGCAATTCGATCAGCGGGACGACCGTAAAAAAAATAAATAGGCGAGCAAGCACGAGGCCTCCTTAGTTGGCTGAAACCTCGTGACAACCCACTTGAAGTCAACCTCAATTCGGCGGAGGCACACATACACTTTGGCTACCGAGCGTAAGCCGACAGGCCTCCGGATCAGCAAAACCGCTGCAGGTTTCCAATCCGCGACAAGTCCAGCCCACCGCAAATTGGCAGTCGGCGTCGGTTTCGCACGTCCCAAGACACATCGTGTCCGGCGCATTAGACAGCCCCAAACACAAGGCACCGTCGGGGCAAGTCGTGCAGGCGGTCCATGTGCAGACATCCAAACCAAGGAAATCGCGGTACTCGATCGAGACATCCGCTGTGCATACAAGAGAAGGATCCGCACACGGAATCCCAGAGTCGCAGACTTCGCCCACATTCTTGGAACAGATGGAGGCGCCGGTATCGAGCAATCTACAATGCTGGTCGCTTCCACACGGGTGCTCAGCATCACAGGCATCCGTGCAAAGGAAATTATCCCCCGTGCCAATACACAGGTTGCCCGGCGAGCAATCCAAATTAGTGACGCAGGCCTCGCCGACTTCAGCCGTTCCCCCGATGTAGCAAATCGACTCCGGTCGTGGCGTCAGTGGTAGACAGACGCCTTCGTCGCATAACGAATACTTGGTCCCGCATTCCGCCATGCAACGAAATCCGCCGCTTTGAACCCCGACGCATAATGCGTTTTCGACGCAGTCGCGGGGGCCGTTACAGACTTCGCCCACCTGGCTCAATTGAGACATGTCTTCGGTCACCGCCATGTCTTCTGAGAGGTCAACGCCCATATCAGGCACCGTCGACATCGGGGTGTCTGAACACGCGCCGCTAAAGATGGCGAAACAAAGGAGGGCTATTTTGTGGGTCTTCTTCATCGCGGTCCATATTAGGCAATTGTCAGGTTTTTGGACAACGTGATAAACGGCAACCATGGCGCGCATAGTTCTAATGCGCGGACAAGAGGATCTACCATGTTGGATATCAAGTTCATTCGCGAAAACCCTGATGCTGTGAAGAACGCTGCCAAAAATAAGCGTTTTGACGTGGACATCGATCGCCTTCTTCAACTGGACCTCCGCCGCAGGGAGCTGATCGGCGAGACCGAGACCGCTCGCTCGCGACGCAATGAAGTCGCTGCGTTGATTCCAAAAGCGTCCGCAGCGGATCGCCCTGGTCTCATCGATGAAGGCAAAGCCCTCAAAGATCGCGTTCAAGAGATCGAGGAAACGCTCGCCACCGTGACTGTTGAGTACGACGCCCTCTTGATGATGGTGCCTAATGTGGTTCTGGACGAAGTCCCAATCGGTGTGACCGATGCGGACAATAAGGTCCTGCGCATCGTGGGTGAGCCCAAAAAATTCGATTTCGAAGCCAAAGACCACGAAGAACTCGGTGTATCGCTGGGTATCCTCGACAAGGAACGGGCGATCAAGTTTGCCGGCGCGCGCAGCTACTTGCTACGCGGTGCGGGCGCGTTGCTCGAGATGGCTGTCGTTCGACTCGCGATGGATATCTTGGTCGAGTCTGGATTTGAGCTGGTCCTCGGACCGTTGATGGTCAACGAATCTGCAATGGAAGGCACAGGCTTTTTCCCTTACGGCAAAGAAGACACCTACCACCTGACCAAAGACGACAAGTTCTTGATCGGGACCAGCGAGGTTTTTCTTGTCAGTATGAACGCCAACGAAATCATCGACGAAAGCCGCCTACCGATTCGAATCTGCGGCATGTCACCGTGTTTCCGTCGTGAAGCAGGTAGCGCAGGCAAAGACACTCGCGGCGTGTATCGCGTTCATCAGTTCACGAAAGTTGAACAAGTCGTCATCTGCAAGAACGACCCGCTTGAGTCGCGAACCCATCACGAGTTCATTCTCGGAAACGCCGAAAAACTCCTCCAGCGCCTCGAAATCCCGTACCGCGTGGCACTCGCATGCACCGGCGAAATCGGTTTGGGCCAAGTGCTCAAACACGAAGTGGAAAGCTGGATGCCAAGTCGTGATGGCTACTTTGAGACCCACTCATGCTCAAGCCTCTATGAGTACCAAGCACGTCGTTCGCAGATTCGTTGGCGTGACGGCGAGGGCAAGGTTCATTTCTGCTACACACTCAACAACACCATGGTGGCAAGCCCCAGAATTCTGATTCCGCTGCTTGAAAACTATCAGAATGCAGACGGCAGTGTGACCATCCCGACGGCCTTGCGTCCGTACATGTACGGTATGGAGCGCATCGAGCCCATTGCTTGAGCTGAGCCCACGGCTTGACCTCAGCATGGGCTTTGGCCATCGTTGTATGGCGCGTGAACAATGCACCGTAAGGAGTTCCATGCGATGGATTGTGGTTCTGACATCTCTTTTTATGTTCTCTTGTGCGTCCGATGATGGACCCAACACGACGACAAACGAACGCGTCACGATTCCCCTGATCATCAATTTTGATCAGGAGGTGGCTGTGACGACGAGCGTTCTCACGTTCGAATTGCCCGGCACCGAGCGGGTGGTCGCCAATTCCGCAGAAGTGGTTTTCATGGGGGCTGATGGCTTGGGAAATGCCGTCAATGTCACCGAATTCATCGAAAAGACCGAACGGAACGGCGACCAGGGCTCCCTTCTGGTGAAAGCGCACGTGGACCAGCTTTGGAGCGTGCTTCAGCCCTCACCAAACGCGGTGTTCACGGGCGATATCCAGATCCGACTCATCGACGAAATCGGTGTTTTGGGGGAAGGAACGCTCTCCGGGCGACGCATTGATTTCAAAAGCCAATTTCCACCGACGATTAACCCGATCGACGGTGGGGCCGTCTTTGTGAATCAACGCATTGAGATCAGCGGAGAGAATTTCCTGCGCCCCGATGAAGGCCAGTCTCTTGCCAAGGTGAGTGGCCTCCTCACACTCGATGATGGAAATACACGCTCAATCAACGATGAAGAGATCGTCATTCAATGGGACGGAAACCGCACGCGGGCTCGGTTGCCGCTCGATCCAGGGCTCTTTGGCGTGCAAGTCGGGTCCTTTGAAGGTTCATTGGTTTTCGAAAATGTTCTGAGTTCCGGCGCGAGATTCGCTGGCAATACTCAAAGCTCGTTTAGCTTCGATATTCAGCCTACATTTTTGGCGTCGCTGACCCCTAACGCGGGCAGCCGTGGGCAGCGCATCGGCTTTAACGGCCGTGGTTTCGTCGCAAACGCTGATAACAGTCGGTATTACGGCATGATCTTCCGTTTTGAGGGAGAGTTCGTGCTCGACAGCGGCTCACGAATCGATTTGACGGGGGATAAAGCTCTCGAGCGTGCGCCGGACCAGGTGTTCTCGGAAGAAGAAGCCGGCATGGCGGTCTGGTACGAGATCGACGGAGGGAAGCTCACTGGCCTTGGTGCCGAACCGGGTTCATTCGAGGGGACCATCACTCCGATCCTATTCGATGCTTGGGGCGAACAAATTGGCCTTTCTTATGGCGGCGAGTTTCGGGTACTTCCGACCAAGCAGATCGTTCATATCAAGTACCTTCCGGCGTTCTCGAAAGCGCTCGAGAAGTTTGGGGTTCAGAACGTGGAAGTCGACATTCGACGACGTGTTCAGGAAGTCGTCAGCCTCGCCTACGAAGGAATCCACGTGGAATTCCGGGAGACCAAACCCACAGACTTTGTGGATTTTGCCACGATCGAAATCGGCGGACCGGACCCTTCTGGTGGCGGGAAATTCGGCTACGACAACACCTGTAATAATTCGCTCCGACGTTGCAAAGATACCGATAATCTATTCTTGGGCGACTACCTGGGCGGAATCAACGCAGCCAGCGCGAACGAGTTCGAAACCCCCTACGGTGGAGTGTTTATCGAGTCGTTTGACTACTTTTCAAAGATCCTTACGCCCTCCAACCAAGACGCTTCGGACAGCTTCGACGACATCTTAAAGCCGTTCATGCCTGCACTCGGCGGCGACCCAGTTCGTGGAACGGAATGGCCCGACGGCCCACGCTCAGAGCAAATTGCGCAGGCCATTCACATGGTGGGAAGCGTAATCGGAAACACGATCGCCCACGAGGTCGGGCATTCGTTAGGGCTGGCGTTTTTTGTGTTGGATCGCTGCACAAACCCCGACAACTGCGAGCCAGGCCCGTTTCATAATACCGTCGACCGTGAAAACGCGATGATGGACTCCGGTGGTGATCGTCCCTTCGAGGAGCGCGCCGAACTCGATGGGCTTGGACCTGCTCGATTTGTTGAGCAGAACCGGAATTACCTCCTCGATATTCTGCCCGTGCCATGAAATTTGGCCTCCTCAAATGCTTGACCTGCCTTCTTGTCTTGTTCACCGGGTGCGCTTCAGGGGATGACCTTGAGGGTGACGCGCGTAGCGTTCGAGAGTTCGTTATCACAGTCGATCGCGACCTCGTGGTTCCAAGTTCCACGCTCAACTTCCAAGTCTTAAATTCGGCGGATCGCGCAGCCAGCGGCGCTCAAGTTCGATTTGCCGGTGTGTTGGAGGGCGGAGAGGCGATCGACGAGAGCTTCTACGTTGGCGTCGATCGCATCGGCGAAAAAGGCGACCTCGTCGTGCAGGTGCGGGTTTTCGAAGGACTTTTTGCAGCGGTTTCACCCCAGGGGACCCGACGATTCACGGGCACCGTTGCCATTGAGCTTGATGACGCGCTTGGCACGTTCGGACAAGCCTATCTAGAAGATACACGTCTGCTTTTTGTGTCCGAATTGGAGCCGGTCGTCACCGATATCGACGTGCCCGCATCGGCCCATGTCTTTGATGATATCAACGTTTCTGGCTCGGGCATGCTGATGCCGGACGAGGGGACGACTTGGGCGGTCTTGGACTCCGGAGAGATCATCCACGAAGACGGATCAGTGCGGCAAATTACCAATGCCCGCATACCAGTTGACTGGACGGGGGGCCGTGATTCTGGAGAACTCAAGATATCGCCCGAGATTTTTGGCGTGAGGGTAGGGCGCTTCCGCGGAAACCTTCGTTTCGAAAACCAATTGCGTACCGGCGAGCTCTTTCTAGGAACTTCGGGCGTGCCAGCTGATGTGACCATTCAGAGAAGCCGAATCGACGACCTCGATCCGCCCGCGGGCTCACGGGGGCAGCGAATTCAGATCAACGGTGAAGGATTCCTGCCAGATAACAAGGACCGGGGCTATGGCATGTATCTTCGATTCGAAGGGACCTTCGTGCCGACGAATCTTGAGATTTCTCCGAAAACCTACGAAGGCACCTCGGCCGTAATCAGGGCTCCCTATCGCGTCGTGGACGGCAAACAGATCGATCAACCCGTCTGGGCCGACGTGACGCCCAATGGCCAGTTGAGTGGTCTTGGAGCGACACCTGGGCGTTTCACGGGTCGAATCACACCGGTGCTCTACGACGTAACAGGCGAAGAAGACGGAGACGAATGGACGGGCATATTCGACGTGCAACCTACGCGTCAGATGGTGTTCGTCAGGTTCCTGCCCGGATTCTCTCGCGCACTTCAGAATTACGGCTTGGCCAACGTTGAAACAGAAGTTCGTGCGCGAGTCATCTTTGTGCTGAGTCGTGACTACGCGGGGGTCAACGTCGGTTTTGTCGACAAAGCCCCCACGGATTTCATTGAATTCACGACGATCGAAATTGGTGGCCCAGACCCCAGCGGATTGCTCAATTTTGGCTACGATAACTCGTTCAACGACGGCGGAAAGGATTTGGGGAATTTGTACTTGAGCGACTACCTCGGAGGCGTGAATGTACACAGTCAAGAAGCCGGCTACCTGCCTTACGGCGGTGTTTTTATTGAGTCTTTTGTGGCTTTCAGTGCGGCGCTTTTCCCACTTAATTTCGGCACGAGTCCCAGCTTTGATCGCATCATGAAACCCGTGATGCCTGCTCTAGATGGGGCACCTGTCTCTGGCGAAGAATGGCCCGAAGGCCCTCGCCAAACCGCGATCGAAGCCGCGATCAATCTGATTGGAACACTCGCCGGTCATACGGCTTCTCATGAAGTCGGTCACTCATTTGGGTTGGCGTATTTCCCCGAAAGTGTCGAAGGCTACGCGGAACGCTTTCATAACGACCCGCCCGGAATCAACTGGTTGATGGACGCGGGCAGCGATCGCCCGTTCGAAGAACGCGCCGAAATTGACGGGATGGGGCCTTCTGCGTTCAATTCCGCCAATAAGGCTTATCTTGAGCGCATCTTGCCAAGTCCATAGACTTGAACATCCTTGACATTTCGCGGGACCTGAGCCTAATGTCCCGCGCACTTTGACGCTGGTTACTCTCCATGGGTGGGTTTCCGGCAAAACATGTACCAGGAGCACCCCATGGCATTGCATCAAGACGTTAAGAAAGAAATTATGGCGAAGTTTTCACGCAGCGAAGGAGACACGGGTTCACCCGAAGTCCAGATCGCAATGTTGACGACTCGTATCGCTCAGTTGCAAGAACACTTCGCAACTCACAAGCATGACCACCATTCACGCCGTGGTCTGCTCAAGATTGTGGGCCAGCGTCGCCGACTTCTGGCGTACCTGCGCAAAACAGATGTTCCGCGCTACCGTGAGCTTATTAAGGCACTTGGCCTTCGTAAGTGATTTGAAGCCCCCGCGATGGGGGCTTTTTTTTTAGTATTTGGGCTCTCATCCATAGTGGCTGAGCGCTTTTAAAGGGTGGTCCGGCAAAAAACAGCGAAATCGGGCCACACAACCATAAGGAAATGTAAATATGACGATTATTAGAGAAGGAGCTCGCCTCGGCGACCAAGAATTGATCATCGAGACAGGCCGCATGGCTCGCCAGGCAGGCGGATCAGTTGTCGTTCAGTACGGCGACTCGCAGGTGCTTTGCACCGCAACCGGTGGCGCACTTAAGAATATGGGCTTTTTCCCGCTCGTTTGTGATTACGTCGAAAATCAGTGGGCTGCGGGCAATATCCCCGGCGGCTACCTCAAGCGAGAAGGTCGCGGCAGCACTAAAGCAACGCTTACAAGCCGCCTGATTGACCGCCCAATTCGCCCGTTGTTTCCCGATGCCTACCAGAACGAAACCCAGCTCGTGGCTTGGGTTATCTCGGCTGACTGTGTCAACGACTCCGACGTGATCTCGATCACTGGCTGCTCTGCAGCACTCATGCTCAGCGATATCCCGTTCAACGGCCCTGTCGCTGGTGTTCGCGTTGGCCTTATCGACGGCAAGTTCGTCGCTAACCCAACTTTCGAACAGCGCGAAAATTCGGAAATGGACATCATCCTTGCTGTGACTCCCCACGCCATCGTTATGGTTGAGGGCGAGGCCAAGGAAGTGCCAGAAAACGTGATGATGGACGCACTTGAATTCGGTCAAAATGCAGTCAAGGACATCCTTGAAATGCAGATTCGTCTCAAGAAAGCCGTCGGCAAAGCGAAAATGGAACTTCCTGTGATGACCGACCTTTCGGCCATTACCAAGGACATCGAAAAGAAATTCGGCAAGAAAATTCTCGAAGCTCAATCGATCCACGATAAAGGCCTTCGTTACAAAACGACGGGTGAGCTTGAAACTGAAGTTGTCGCTGCATTTGCTGAAAAATATGCAGATCGCAAAGACGACATCAAAGAAGCTTTCGGCGGCGTGAAGAAGAAAGTCGTCCGCAAGGCGATCATCGAAGGTCGTCGTATCGACGGACGAAGCTCACGTGAAGTGCGAAATATCACGATCGAAGTGGGTCTTCTTCCTCGCGCACACGGTTCGGCTCTTTTCACTCGTGGTGAGACTCAGACACTTGTGAGCGTGACTCTCGGTACAGAAAAAGACGGACAGCGTGTGGACGCTCTTGAAGGAAACAGCTTCAAGCAGTTCCTGCTTCACTACAACTTCCCAGCGTTCAGCGTTGGCGAAGTCCGTGGGTTCCGTTCGACGGGCCGTCGCGAAATCGGTCACGGCAACCTCGCCGAAACCGCACTTGCAACGACTCTTCCTAACCTGAAGACCGAATTCCCTTACACCATCCGTATCGTCAGCGACGTGCTCGAGTCGAACGGCTCAAGCTCGATGGCTTCGGTTTGTGGTGGATCGCTCGCGATGATGGACGCCGGTGTACCAATCAAACGTCCAACCGCTGGTATCGCCATGGGACTTATCAAAGAGGGTGACGACATCGTCGTCCTCACCGATATTCTTGGCGACGAAGATCATCTGGGTGACATGGACTTCAAGGTCTGTGGAACGGAGCGCGGAATCACAGCATTCCAGCTCGACACCAAGATCGAAGGCATCTCACGTGACACGATGTTTGCTGCTCTTGAGCAAGCAAAGGAAGCCCGTGACCACATCCTTCGTAAGATGGCCGAAGTCATTTCGGAACCACGCAAAGACCTGTCGCAGAACGCACCACGAATCTTGAAAATCAAGATTCCAGTGTCTTCGATCGGTGCTGTCATCGGACAGGGCGGTTCGGTCATTCGTGGAATTCAGGAAGCTACCGGCACGACGATCGCAATTGCGGACGACGGAACGGTCTCGATCGCTTCCTCGAACGGCCTGAAAGCTCAACAGGCGATCGAAATCATCGAAGGACTCACAGCGAGCCCCGAAGTTGGTACGATCTACATGGGCACCGTCAAAAAGATTGTCGACTTCGGTGCATTCATCGAAATCCTTCCTGGTACCGAGGGGCTTTGCCATATCTCGGAACTTACGGAAGGCCGCGTCGACAACGTCGAAGACGTGCTTCGTGAAGGCGACGAGTGCCTCGTGAAGGTTCTCGACGTTGACCGTGGTGGTAAGATTCGACTCTCACGCCGTGCAGCCTTGGCTGAGCAGGGTGAAGCCGAAGCCGCCGCTGACGCTGTCGAAGCTTAATCCAAGCGGATAGAAGCAAAAAAGGGCGCCATTGGCGCCCTTTTTTTTGTCCTATTCTTGGCTATTCACCGACGTTCTTGGACTCCACTTGTCCCAGAATGCCATCCGGCCAAACGATCGTTCCGTTCAGGTGGTGCACGACAAAAACCCCGTCGCAGTCGCGGTCGCGCCGCGCCCGAAACACAAAAGAACCTGCCGTTCGGTCGAATCGATACTGGTAGGCCGTATTGTCGCCGGCTTTGATTCCCAGCCCTGCCCAGAACGCATCAGGGGCCGCCATAGGAACGGCTGCGGCGCAAGGCACGACCGCAGGGAACCACTCTGTGCGGGTCGGTAGACCGGCGATGAAACCATCGCGATCGCTTGCCGCAGCGGATTGTTTAAGAAGGCTATTCGCCATTTCCTCAATCAGATCCTTGCCCACACGTGCCATGGCAGCTTCGTCCTCTCGTGGTTTGTCGACATAGACGAGTCGCGCCGTATACGACACTGCGACCAGAAATAGGGCGATGGCGACGAATTGCCCGGTGGGCCGTTTAAAGAAGTTGATTAGCGCGCGCATAATGCTCTCGTGTGTTCGAGATGACCGAACCATCTATCCGATTCTTGGCCCCAGTTGTCCAACCCGCGGGTGTCTTCGACCCAAATCACGGATTTTTCGGGGCAGAGTGAATCGAAGTCGAGTCAGGTTCGTTTAATGAACATTGAGGGCACGGTTCTCATTTGTTACCTTGCGACCACTTGGGGCACATCCCATTGAGGAGAAGCACATGCATCGTTGGATTGGATTGGTCATTACGCTGGCGGCACTCGCCTCTAGCTCCGCGGTATTTGCCAAAGAGAAACCGAAGGCACCACAGGCTGCGACTGCCCTCAACGAGATCCTTGCGGATATCAAATGGGGTGACTCTAAGGAGGAAGTGCTCAAGAAAATCAAAACACGAGAGATGGATAAGCTTCGCGAGGATAAAAAAATCACCTCCGATGCGATCCTGATGCAGAAGGGCCGCAAGGAACTTCTCGATCGTCTGGCCGTGGCAGAAAAGAGCTACGCGCGCCTGGAAGGCACCGACACCGGTTATGAAGTCTCGGTGATTGCCGACGAATTCTCGCCGAATAACGGCGAGTCATTTTTTCGCATGAAGGATAAGGTCGCTCAGCGGTTCTATTTCTTTATCGATGGCAAATTCTACAAATTGGCTGTGGCCTACAATGCGACCTACCTTCGCGGCGTACCCTTTGAGTCGTTCGTAGGCTCGTCGGTCAAGAAGTACGGTCGCCCAGCCGTTGCTGAATACGACACGATTCGCCAGAAAGAGCAGTTGTCGCTGGTCTCGTGGCAAGACCCTGAAACCACGCTCAACGTCAAAAATAAGAAAGAACTTTTCGACACTTACACGATGGTCTTCATTGACAGACAAATGGTGAAAAGGCTCGAGGCCTCGAATCGTAAGTTCGGCGGAAACGACAAATCCGAGGAAGAAGTCTCGGCGGCTGTTCAGGCGCTGACACAGGAAGGCGACTATTCTTCGAATGCCAATGTGTTGGACGGTCTTGTCGGTAACACGAAAGTCGATTTGAGCATGGGCCGTCCGCAGGACGACAAAGCCACCAAGTACACCGACGAAGATGGTGGCGAAGTGGCTTCAGCTGAAGATGCGAAGAAGGCGAAAAAAGCCAAGAAAGCCAAGGCCAAGAAGAAAGCCAAGAAGAAGGTCGAGAAAGGACCCGATTTTGGTAACTTGAGCACCAAGGCCAGTGACGACCTGATTATTTACTGACGGGCGACATAGCTCTATAGTTCGGGCGCGGCACAAGCCGCGCTTTTTTTGTTTAAGGCCACTTATGTATCGAATCCTCTGCCTCATCACTCTCGCGTCGCTTGCCGCGGCATGCGGTGAAGCCGATTCCGGCTCCGTGGAAAGCCGCCTTTTTGGGCTGGATCCAGCTGCAGCATTGGATATCAGCACGATTGATCGAGGCGTCGGCATTCATTCCGGTGAAGCGATGGCGATTGCGTCCTATCAGCCGACCGTATTTCCAAAACTCATGACCGCGCTTCCTCATGCCGTCATCACCGTCAACGCGTACGATGCTGCAGCACAGGAACTCGGCGAGTACATCACGTTTCCGCCACCGCAAGGTGTCGATAGCCGTGGGCCGGTCGTGTTCAAATCGACATCAGTGGCCTCCGGACGATTCGCAGCACGTGTTGACGATGCGTTCGAAGAAATCGCAGCTTTTGGCTCACAGGCCGGCGCAAGCGACTTCACGTCGAGCACGATCGTGATCGATTTCTGGAGACTTCGCAGAGACTGGCATGTTCGCTGGGACGGAAAACTCGAAGACCCGGCCAACACAGTAGGACGCGGTCAATACGGATTTTTCCGCAGCGATTTTAGTGGAGAACTCCTCGACCAAATCGAGACCGCAGCCGAGACCCATAAACCCCGATACTTCATCGTGGGCGTAGAAATGGAACGTTTCCTGGCGACTTCCGAGGGCGCTGGCCTCGCACCTCATGAATTCGCGAATTTCTTCGCGTTCTATCAAGAGGCCGTGGCCCGCATTAAGTCGGTTTCGCCTTCGACCAAGGTTGGTTTCGGTATCGACTGGGACCGTTATTATAACCGAGTTTCTCTGAGCTACGCGCCAGACGACGCCGACCGCGACGAAGCCGTTAATTTGGCTCTGCAAACGACGTTGGTCCCGCTCTGGAAGGCCTCGGATGTCATCGCATTATCGCTCTATCAGCCAGCAGGAGCGCCAAGCGAGCACTATCAATACCTTCGACTATTGCCCGAACTCTACGACATTAATTTGCCGATCATGTATCATTCGGTCGGGTCTGCTGTGACCTCCACGGTGAACTACCTGGACCAGAAAAATTTCATGGATGAGTTTGGCGAACGAAATGCCGGATTGAATGTGGAATTTATGGCGTGGCGGCGTGTTCTTAACTTCGAAGGCACCGACACCAATAATCAGGTGATCGCCGGACGATGCCTCGCGTTGACCCAAGAGTCGCGCGGACTCGAAATGCCTCTCTCCAATTGCTACGACGGTTTGTTCACAAGTGTGTTTAGTGAAAAAGACGTATTCAGTGTCTTCAAAGACCTTCCTTAACCTCGCCTCCTTCCTTTTGAGCATCAGCCTGGTGCTCCTATCGACGTCCGGTTGGGCGAGCGACGGAGTGGGATCTGTGGACCGACTCCCATTTGTGTCGCTTGGGCTTTGCATCACGCTTATCGGCTTGGTCGTTGCGCAGGTGCATAGGGCCTGGTGGGAGCTCAGCGCTCTCCTTAAGCCACTCAGGGTCGTCGGTGCTGCCATCGCGTCGGTTGGCGTATTCATGGTTGCCTTCGGCGCCACAGAAGCGCCACCCACTGCGGGCGAACTGCCTTGGCTTGAATCATGGCAGGACGCTCTAACTCAGGCGGACGCCTCTCAAAAAACGATCATGATCGATTTCCAGGCCGAGTGGTGTGCTGCGTGCCACGAACTCGAATCGGAAGTCTTCCACCAACCCGAGGTGTCGGGACGGCTGCGTGACGATTTCATCTTGGTTCGAGTCGACTTCGATCAGGACACGGATGAGGTCAGGATGCTGGCCGAGAAATTTCGGGTGTCGGGGTTGCCGACGGTGGGCTTTGCGTCCCCAGATGGTTCCGTTTTGGAAAGGCCGTCCTTCGAAGGGAAAATCCCACTCGAAGAGTTCATTCAGCGTATCGATCTGGCTCAGGAGGGCGTTGTAGCTGGCAAAGAGGACACCGAGCTTGCAAGGGCCCTCAATGAACACGGCATCTGGACCGCTTTGGTTTTGGTGTTTCTGGCCGGTCTGATGTCGAGCCTGACGCCATGCGTGTATCCGCTGATTCCGATTACGATCGGGCTCTTTGGAGCGCGGACGGCGGCCACTCGAATGCAAGGCTTTCGCCTGAGCTTCGTCTACGTCATGGGCATCGTTTTGACTTATAGCGTACTGGGCGTGGCTGCCGCATCGGCTGGATCTGTGTTTGGCGGTGCTATGCAATCGCCATGGGTGATCGGCGCGATTTCGCTGCTCTTTGTGATTCTTGGGCTGGGATCGCTGGGCCTATTTCAAGTTCGCCTGCCCACGGCCCTTCAGAACCGGCTGGGTTTGGTTCATGGATCGGGCTATTGGGGTGCGTTTTTTATGGGGCTTGTGGCAGGCGTGATCGCGGCTCCGTGTGTTGGGCCCATCGTCGCCGGCATCTTGCTGCTCGTGGCCGCCGAACAAGACGTGTTCTTGGGATTCACGCTCCTGGCCACCTTTGCCTTCGGAATGGGCCAGCTCTTCCTCATTCTGGGGACGTTTTCGTCGGCCCTGTCGAGATTGCCCAAATCAGGTGGTTGGATGGACGGTGTGAAGACCGTCTTCGGAATCGTGTTCATCGGCATGGGGCTTTATTACGGCCGATTCCTCGTCCCAGCTCTCAGCGCAGCACTCAAAGACCTTTGGCTCTACGTAGCCTAGAACCCGACTTTGAACTTCAGATAACCTGAGCCCGAGTACATCAAGCCTGCGTCAGCGTCGCTTGTGATCAGCGCATATCCGGCCATCCCTTCCGCGCCCAACGCCACAAACTTGGAAATATTGAGTTCAAAGAATGCGCCGCCTCGGAAGATCAGGCCGCGGTCGTCAGTTTCGCCGTCCGTGCCAGTTGGGGCGAAAAAATAGGCCGTCTGGGCGATGGGGCCAAAGGCTACGAGGTCCACTGGAATCAAGTCGAGGTGATATCCCACGCCCAACAAGTTGAACATGCTTCCATCTGGGTGGAAATTTACGTTGGCAAAGATGTCGACGAACAGGACCTCGGCGCCGACCGCGAAGCCGTACTCCGGACCGACATCATTGGCTTTGAAGTAATGAAGATCAGAATCGCCGCCCATATACCCGCCGTCGCCACGAGCCCAAACCTGGAGCACCTCGGCCGAGGCTGTCGTGGGAAGAATGAATAACGCGCAAAATAAAGAGGCCAGAACTATTCGTTTCATGGTGGATCCCGTTTGTGGTTCCCATATTGGACGCAATGAAAGAACAAAATAGTCATTCGGCCGTCGCAGAGCAATGCGGTGTTCCCTTGACGTCCAAATCACTGTGTATAGCTTGCGCCGCAATGGTTTCGCTTCTCGGAGTTCTTTAAATGCCAATCTACGAATACAAATGCCAAGAATGCGACCACGTGTTCGAGGACATGGTGCTGTCGAGTAAAGATTCTGGTCCGGACAAATGTCCCAAATGTGGGGCGCCGAACGTCTCGCGACTGATTTCTGGAACGAACTTCCAGCTGAAAGGTGGCGGATGGTTCCATTCCGATTATGGCAAGAAAGGCAGCACTTCTGTCAGCGACACCTCGTCAGCGACGAAGGGCAGTGTTGAGTCGAGCGCGCCAAGCGACGCGGCGACCACGGTTGCAAAAGAAACCAAAGCCGTCCCGAGTGAGAACTCGAAAGCGGCCCAGGCACCCTCGGAAAGCAAACCAAGTACCTAGTGAATGTGAAGTGCGGAGTTGCCGCCCCCAAAGGTGTGCATAGTTTACCCGCAGAAGAAATGAGACGGACGCTGTGACGGATTTTCTGGCCGGCGCCCATCAAAGAAACAAGCAGTTAGCAGTTAGGAGTTCAGAATGGGTAAGATCATCGGAATCGACCTCGGTACAACCAACTCAGTTGTTGCCGTCATGGAAGGAAAAGAGCCACGCGTGATTCCAAACGAGGAAGGCGCACGCACGACTCCGTCAGTTGTCGCATACGACGACAAGGGCGAGGTCTTGGTGGGTCGCATCGCGCGTAACCAGGCCATCACAAACCCAGAGAACACGATCTACTCGGTCAAGCGCTTCATGGGCATGAAGTACGACAAGATCAAAGGCGACATGACACGTATCCCTTATAATGTCGTGGCGGCCGATAATGGCGACGCGCACATTGCGGTTCGTGGCCGTAACTACAGCCCACCCGAAGTTTCGTCGAAAATCTTGATGAAGCTCAAGAAAGCCGCTGAAGCGTATCTGGGCGAAGAAGTCACCGAAGCGGTCATCACGGTGCCGGCGTACTTCAACGACTCACAGCGTCAGGCAACCAAAGATGCGGGCAAAATTGCCGGTCTGGACGTCAAACGAATCGTCAACGAGCCCACCGCAGCCGCATTGGCTTACGGCCTTGACCAGAAGAAGACCGACGAAACCATCGCCGTGTTCGACCTTGGTGGCGGTACGTTCGACATCTCGATTCTCGAAGTCAGCGACAGCGTGATCGAAGTCATCAGCACCAACGGTGATACCCACCTGGGTGGAGACGACTTTGACCAGATCATCATCGATTGGTTGATGGCCGAGTTCAAAAAGGACACAGGCATCGACGTTTCGAAAGACAAGATGGTCCTTCAGCGCCTCAAAGAAGCTGGTGAAAAAGCCAAGATTGAATTGTCGAGCGTGGTGGAAACCGAAGTTAACCTTCCGTTCCTCACCGCTGACCAAACTGGGCCAAAACACCTCACTGTGAAGCTTTCGCGGGCCAAATTTGAGTCCATGATTGCCGACCTTGTGAAGCGTACTTTGGAGCCATGCCGCAAGGCTTTGGCCGACGCGAAGAAGACCAAAGACGAAATTCACGAAGTCCTTCTGGTTGGTGGTTCGACACGTATTCCTTCGGTTCAAGCTGCCGTGAAAGATTTCTTCGGTAAGGAGCCTCATAAGGGCGTGAATCCTGACGAAGTTGTTGCCCTGGGTGCTGCAGTTCAGGCGGGTGTGTTGAGCGGCGATGTCACTGACATCCTTTTGCTCGACGTCACACCTCTCTCGCTCGGTATCGAGACTCTCGGTGGCGTGATGACGCAGCTGATTACTCGAAATACAACGATTCCGACCAAAAAGAGCGAAACGTTCTCGACGGCTTCGGACAATCAGACCTCCGTCACCGTTCACGTGCTTCAGGGCGAGCGCCCAATGTCGAGCGACAACAAGACGCTTGGTAAGTTCAACCTTGATGGAATCCCGCCTGCACCTCGTGGCGTGCCGCAGGTCGAAGTCACCTTCGACATCGATGCCAACGGTATCGTTCATGTGTCGGCCAAAGATAAGGCGACCAACAAGGAACAGAAGATCCGCATCGAATCGTCCAGCGGACTCAACGATGCTGAGATCGAGCGCCTTGTTCGCGAAGCTGAAGCTCATCGCGACGAAGACGAGAAGAAGCGGGAATCTGCCGAGACGCGCAATCGCGCGGAGACCATGATTCTGTCAGCCGAAAAGACCGTGAAGGACCTTGAGGATAAACTTGAGCCTGCACAGCGTACGGAAATTGAAACCAAGGTGACCGCGCTTCGGACTGCCTTGGGTGTCGCCGAGACCACGGCTGAAGACCTGACTGCCAAGATGGAGGATCTTGAAAAGACCCTTCATGCCATGGCGGAGCAGATGTACCAGGCCACTGGCGGTGAAGCTCCTGCAGAGGAAACGGCTTCTACGCCTGACGACGACGATGTCATCGATGCTGAGTTTGAAGACGCGAACTAAGCGTCCTCAAACAACGAATCCAAAGCGGGGCGAAAGCCCCGCTTTTTTTTGTGTTTGAAGTGCGTCGCACGCATCGCGATTGTGTTTAAGCGCGGCCAAGCTAAGATGCGTCAGTGTGACCGGAGGCGGCATGACGACAGGAAAACATACAGATCTCCAAACGCTGCAAAACAGCGATGGAACGTTCGAGTTGGTAGTCTCATCTGAGGCCTCAGATGACTGGTCTGAGGTCGAAGACCTTCGGACAGCTGAGACACCGACAAAGGCCCGTTCAATTCCCTGGAAGCCCATTCTGGCGGCCTTGGCTGGCGTCTTGGTCGTCGGATACATCGGCGCCAAGGTGGTGAGTTCACTTTCTGGCGGTGTGTCGATCGACGAAGAGCCTCTCGAGGTCGTCAACGGGTTTCGGCCCTATATGGGGGGTGCTTCTGCATCGCTCGGGACGGCGCGCACTCCACGACCTGCAGCTGGCGCAAGGAATGTCCCAGCGGAAGACGATTGGGTGGATCCCGAAACTGAGGAGCGCGATCTTGTCATAGAGCAGGGCGAGCCTGCTATTCCGACGGCTCAAGAGGAACTCCAGAAAGAGGAGATCGTCGATGAAGCCCAAGTTGAAGACGTGATTCCCGAACCCGTCGATAATGCGATTCATGAAATCGAACCCTCAGCAATTCCGCATGGACCGAATGACACCCCAAACCTCCAGCGAAATCTCAATCAACAGCTTCGCGCAATTTCGAACGATAGAATCGATATGCCGTTTCCTCGTCAGAACTTAGGTGCTGCTCTGAATGGTGTCGGCGGGGTTCCTGACGAAGAACCTGCGGTGGAAGAGGGCGAAGACGGCGAAATACCGCCCGTTGACGAAAACGGCGAAGAAATCGAAGAGTGACGAAAAACGGGTTGACAGCCTTTTAGGGCGTCTCTATATACATACTCCGCTGGCCAACAGGGTCAAGGACGCGGGAGTAACTCAGTGGTAGAGTGCAACCTTGCCAAGGTTGAAGTCGAGGGTTCGAATCCCTTCTCCCGCTCTAAAGGGCCAATCGAAAGACTGGCCTTTTTCGTTTAGAGCGTATCATATACTCCGCTGACCAATCGGGTCAGCAACGCGGGAGTAACTCAGTGGTAGAGTGCAACCTTGCCAAGGTTGAAGTCGAGGGTTCGAATCCCTTCTCCCGCTCTAAGCCGGGACCAGAAATGGTCCCGGCTTTTTTTTGTCCACCGATCGTCAAGTCAAGCCCCTGCGGCCTCAGCTTTTGGACCCCTATGACCATCCAGCCCCTCCATCTTGATGCTGTCACCGAAAATCCCATCGTGTTGTTGGGCGAGTTTCATGGCAACGAGCAGGGGCCCGAAACACTGTGGACACTCAGCGAGCGCATCGTTGGCCCAATTACCTTCGCGCTTGAATACGCAGAGTCCGACGACGCCATCTTTCATTCATGGATCAACAGCGACGGAACCGATGACGACCGACGAAACCTCCTAAAGGCAAGGTTCTGGTCATCATCGGTTATGTACGACGGACGGTCGTCCGTTGCGATGTATCGGTTGCTCGAACGTATTCGAAAAGCCCGCCAAGATGGTGCTGACCACGCGGTCCTCACCTCGATACGTGTGAACTGCAGTGGAGGATTTTCAAGGTGCTGCACCGAGCGCGGAGAAGAGTTGGTCGAACTTCATAACAACCACCAGCCCTTGGGCCTTCGCGCCAACGACGGTGGCGACTTCGATTTCATATGGATTGTTGAAGCTGGGGTGCCAAGTCAACGTTGGGATGGAACCAACCATTGATTTGATGACGCACGCCCAATCGTTTGAGGACGGTCACGTGGGAAGACAGTGCACCAAACGTTCGCGTTCTAGTCAGAATCGTGCGCTCAGACGGAAGGCGTACGACGGCATCTCGGACATCTGGACCTCGGCCCCCGCACCTAAGGCTTTCCAACTGTATTCGAGTCCGGCGAAGGCAACGGGAGAGAGGTCTTTTCCTGAGTCGAGATCGACCTCATCGGTGAGCTCGACTGCAATCGACGCCATGCCTCCCAGTCCGACATAGGGAGAAAGTCCGAAAAAATTGTAGCTGATGGAGGCATCGACGCCGCCGGTTCCAAACCACAGCTCCGATGGCCCCAGCATGGTGGTGAGATTCGGCCTGATCGCAATGGAGAACGGCGCGCCCTGAGACTGCTGCATGATGCCGATCTTCGACTCCACGCCTACAAACCCATAATTCGCTCGGGGATCCACGCTGCCCCAGACGCCAACGTCGACATTTTCGAGCACGCCCATGCGAAAGACCACGCGAGGTATTGGTTTCCCGTCGCCAAGCCAATGATCGTCTTCAGGGTGGGACATCGTATTATTCCACGCGCCATCGGCATCTTCGATGGTCGTATGCGACAGAGACACGCCGAGGTCAAAGTTCCACTTCCCCAACGTTTCAGCGCTAGAGACCTGATGAAACCGAACGACGGTGCCAGCCTCGCCGGCGAACTGCGTGAACTCTTCTTGGGTCAGGTCCGAATGCAGGTCGAAGTAACAGCTCTCATAGGCCGTTGCCACGTGCAGTACCGGTTCGCCGGCTCCTGTGGTGGCGCTGTGGGCGAGTACCGCTGAGGGGGTCACAGCCCCGAGGGCGGCGATGGATAGGGCGATGACCTGTTCTTTGCGGCGTTTCATTTCGAGCTCCTTGTACGCGCCTCAGCGCCGTCCAGTCGTCATTGACAACCGAACTCTAGGAGTCGATGCAGGCCTTCGGTATCGGCCAATGGATAGATTCTGATGGGGAAATCGTCGATTTGTGCCCGCGTATACCGATCGATAGACACCGCTCACTCTTACTAATCGGTGAGTTTGATGAGCCCCAGAGCTTGTGCGTTTTGCACAGCCTGCAGGCGATTGCGCGCCCCGAGTTTCTGCAACAACCGGTGCATATGAGTCTTCACCGTGCCCGGCGAGACGAACAGCCGTTTAGCGACCTCCGGATTGGACAGCCCGGCAGCAACGAGCCCCAGCACTTCGACCTCTCGTGCGGTGAGGGTTTCCGCCGGCGTTGCGACGACCGGCCGCTGCACGTGGAGCGGAGTGGGGGCTCGTTGATCGGAGGCCTGACGCAGCGCTTCCAGTTCCGGTGGCCATTCGCGGTCCGCCGTGGCCGCCAGGATTGCATTGATGACGTCGGCGTTTTCGTTTCGCCAACGCTGCGGAGGACCGAGGTCACTCGCCCTCAGCAGCAGCGTAGCCGCCGTGTCGACATCCTGGAGCGCCAGACGAACGTGGGCCTCAAGGAGCAGCCAGTCGACGACGTAAATCATGCGACCGGCCTCGTGGTCTATTTCACGGACCTCGCGAATTCGTTCGGCAAGCTCACTCGAAGGTGAACGGGCCGCGGCGAGTAGTTGCGACAGGCTCAGTTCATGCGTCACGGCCTTGTAGGTCGCTCTCGATGGGAGGTCGTTGGGGGCATCGGGGTACCTGCCACTGAGCAGCCCAATCAGGTCCGCTGCGCCTTGAGTCCAAGCGTGCAAGAGGGGGACCGCCGCGGAGGTTGCCGTCGCCACCGCTTGCGCGAGTGATTCGTCGGAGAGGTCTTGCTCGCCGGCGGCGGCGCACACCCGTGCGCGCACGCACAGCGCGGCGACGAGCACAAAGGGATCCTCAAGAATCCGGATTCGAGGGACTGCCTGTTCCAGTTCGGTCAATGCGTTAGCGAGCTGTCCATGCTCGAAATAGACGTGGGCAAGTTCCGCCCGAAGGTGACCCGTAATGCCCAGCATCGTTTCTCCCTCGGACGCCGCGTACGCCAATCCAGCTAGGCACGCGCGCTCGGCCTCATCGAGCCGACCAAGGGACCGCAACGCCCATGCGCGATATCCCACAGCGGCGAGCGCCGCGTAGTGGTTGTGTCCCAACTTACCCAGCGCCTCCGCGTGCTCCAGACGGGCGATGGACTCGGTCGTGAGCCCCATCATGACTCCAAGGATCCCAGCCTGAAGTTCGATCACCGATCGCGCCAGATAGGCGTCCTCTGGCAATGCCGCGAGCGTTGCTTCGGCGTGGAGGAGACAACCTGACAGGTCCGACACGGGTCGCGTGGCGATCGATTCCGTCGCCAGCAGGTGGGCCTCGATTTCGGATCGGCGACCTGCCGGTATCTCATCCCTCAACAGGCCGGCTCGCCCCTTGGCAATCGCGCGGGTCGCGGCCTCGACGCGTGGCGGGCTGCGAACGGGCAGAACCGCCAGCCAGGCGGTCAACGCCGCGACCGCCGGATACTCGTCGATCGCGGAGTCGGGCAGATGGCTGATCCAGTGCTGCAAAGTGCGGCGGTCACTGACGCACAGCGTCTCGATGCCCCACCGGTCCACGATCTCACACATCACGTCGTCCGCGGCCGCGGCGAGGGCGTGAGCGAACGCCTGGCGTGGGTCCTCATCAATCCACCAGATGGCGGCCCGGCGTTGTAGCGCCCGCGTACGTTCGGGCTCCCTTGCCAGGCGGCTGCGCAGGAGGTCTCCGAAGATCTGATGATACCGGTACCACTCACGCTGGTAGTCGAGCGGGATGAGAAAAAGGCCCGCGGCTTCGATTCGTCTGAGGGTCTGGGCGGCGTCGTGGTCGCCCGTCAGGGCAGCGCACAGGTCAGGCGTGAACCGTTCGAGTACCGACGTGGAGAGAAGGAAATCGCGCGTCTCGGTATCGAGATCGTCGAGCACCTCACCGACCAAGAACTCGGCAATCGCGGATTCGTGCGGCAGCTTTTCGACCATGTCGTCGATGGGCGTGCCACGCTGCATCGATAGCCCCATGAGTTGGATGCCCGCCGCCCATCCCTCGGATGCTCGCCATAGCTTTCCGACAGACGCATCGTCGATTTCCAGACCCAGCAGGTCGCGACAGAAGGTCGCCGTTTCGTCTTCTCGAAAATCGAGGTCCTCCACCCGCACTTCGGTGATCTCGTCGCGGGCGCGCAGCGTCGTCAGTGAAAAGAGAGGTTCGGAACGGCTTGTGGCCAGTACGTGCATGCAAGGTGGGAGGTTGCTGAGAAGCCAGCCGAGCGCTTCGTGAACGCGCGGATTATCGATGACATGGAGGTCGTCGAGCACCAAGACGAACGGGTCGACTTCGGCCGCGAGCGGAAAAAGCAGCAGTTCCGCCAGCAGCGGCTCGATCTCAAGGTCGCCATCTGCTGCGACGGCTTCGAGCCCAATCAGCTCGGGCCGAAGGCGTTGCACGGCTCCCACAATATAACTCACGAACCTCGCGGGATCGTTGTCGCGTGCATCAATAGAGAGCCACGCCACAGGCCGGTCTGCCTCGGACAACCATTGCACCGCCAAGGTCGTTTTTCCGGCCCCGGCTGGCGCGACCATAAGCGTGAATCGGCGCCACAGGCCTTCATCGATCGCATGGGTCAGGCGATCGCGCACGACGATCGAGGGGCGACGCCGAGGGGTGAAGAACTTCGTCGGATCGAGCTTGGTCAGAGGCATGTGTCTTTGTACCACAGTGCAGGCTGCGAGCCAGCGTCGCCCGTACACCTGAGTGGACATCAAGGGAGACGCTACGGGCGACGTTGAAAAGATTCGCGCCACGGCTTCAACTTCGCGACCGAGGGCCATCGCTTGCGACCCCATTTCCTTCTGGTATCTTCTACGGGCAGAAGTGATTCGTTCGAGTCGCTGTCACGACCCAATCAGGAGAGATCATGAAAAGCGTTCTTGCAGTGATTGTATTGACGATGACACCGGCTTTGGTGTTTGCCCAAAATGGCTTGCCGACAGCGGGAGAGGCAGTTAACGGGGTCAACTCGACGACCGTTGCGCAGACCGAGTACGAGTTTCCAGACGATTATGTTGAAGGCGTTCTTACGAAACCGGACGAGTCGCTCTTGCCAGGCGAGCTGCGTGGGAAAACGACCTCGCTGATTCATGTCCGATCGAACTTCGTTCCCGAACTCATGATGTCGGTCGAGCACATCTAAATCTGGACAGGCTTAGTAGGGGACGTTGAAGTAGGGCGGATCCTGCCACCAATCATACACGCCATGAATCAGGCCGTTCTCGCCCTCGAACGGCAGAGTCTCTCGCATTTGGATGATGAACATCCGGTCCTCAAATTGCACGGTGATCGCGCGATCTCGCTCATACACGGGCAAATCGAGCGCGATCGTCACCACCTCGCGTGCCAGCTGCCGCATCCCCTCCGCATCGGCACCGAAAACGGCGTTCGACGTGCCGAAATGGTAGTCCTCATCCAACTGAAGGACGTGGAGGTCATCTGGTGAGAGCGACATCGGCCATGGGTAGATGCGCCGTTGCCGTTTGACGAAGTCTGAGTCTGCGGGGACCTCCTTGAGGACCACGCGGACCTTGTCATAGGTGACTTCCTCCGCGTTTCGAAGCATCTCATGCATCGGCGACGTGAAATCTACCTGGCTTATATGGAACATTCCCATAAATGGGGACAAGGCATCTTGGCGGATAATCTCGCGCGGATCCTCCCAATTTGTCTCAATGTAGGTTTGAGCAACGTAAAAGTGTAGATCCCCGAACCAGACAAGGACTCCTGTTTCGTGGAAATTCAACGAAAATTGATCGCCACTTTCAAAAAACGTCGACCATTCCAAGACACGCATGGTTTCGAGTAGCGTTGCGAGCTTTTCGCTGTTCAGCTTCGTCCGCGTGAACGGAAGCTGCCCCGCGAGGAAAGTTACGCATTCCTCTGTTTCCCATTCCCACCCGATTTTGCAGAGCTGCGGAGTGTAGAGTTCGCAAGACTCGGTGATGTAGAAGAAGAGGAGGCCCGGTTCGTCCGTGAAGAACATTCCGCCATATTGATCTGACACTCCGCTTTCGCCCACGAGAACACGTTCGCTTGCGCCTTCCTGGGGTGGGCCTTCGCAGTACTTCCGTGCGTACTCCAAGTAGGCATCGTGATCTGGTCGCCCATCCGTTTTCGCATCGGGTTGGCCTGCGTCCGCAGGCCCACCACTATCGCGCGCATCATCATCACCGGTGTCGTCGTTGCATTCGCCACAGCCGCCGAGGATGAAACCAAGAATGAGAACCAGAAAGAATATTGGTGTCGTGTAAGCACGCAATTAGTAGTCCCCGAGTGACGAACAGTGGATTTGAGCGAGAGTCTGACGCGAACCCAACTTCAACGCAAATATGGGTCGAAACTCCCAGAAAAACCCGCCACCATGAATGACGAAGACACCGATGATTGGCGCCCGATTCGAGGTCTAGTTGGCGGTCTGCAACTTTTGATCGGTCATGACCGCGAACGTCGAAGGAATCGTCACCGTCACCCCGTCTTTGGTGCTTTGAATCTGCACTCGCCCGCCCGTATCTCGCTGAACGCTGTCTTTCATCACAGAAAGACCTCGGCCCAGTTGCTCGGACATGCCTTCGAGGCGTGCAAGGACCGCGATCATCGGGTTGCGGGCCAAAGAAACCCCCTGTCCCGCCAGGTAGTTCTCGATGGGCTCTGGGAGCGCATTGGCAGGACCAGGTGACCAAATCTCAAGCCGGCCGGGAAAGATACGGATCTGAATGGAGCCAGGCGCGCGCAAGTCGCGATGAACGATCGCGTTAGCCACGGCTTCGAAAACCGCAGCGGCGGGGAACTCCGAAACGCTCGCGTCTGGATCGACTTGATTGATGACCGCCCGGGAATGCACACGAATCAGCTCAATGGCGCTTTTGTGAAGCTCGGCCAGCGTTCCTCCGACATGTGCGCGGGCCAGAACTTCTGACGAAAGTGATGGCCCCGCGTAGCTCGCAAACGCAATCCCTGTATGGGGAAGAAGCCACTGTGGTTCCCGACCAAAGGCCAAAATCGCCGCGACATGAGGTACGACTCTTGGCCCCATGAGCGAGGCCAATCGAAGACGAATCAGGGCATCTTCGCGCGGGGTTTCTTGGTCGGCGAGATGTGGGAAATTGGCCTTCAACCATCGATCGATTTTGTCGACATCAAGGTCATCAATGTTGGCGGATGGCAGTGTTGAAAGCTCGGAACCCGGTGAACCGAATGACATTGTATGAACCGATGAGTGACACTGAAGCTGCGGGAATGTAAGGTGCGCCGCTTCAAGAATAGTTGATGAGTGAGCATGACATGAAAGCTTTGATGTTGGCAGTGGTGGGGACCTTCTTTGTTGGATGTGTTGCACCCGATAATGACGCGGCCCAAGACGGCGAGTTCGATTCGTTTACGGTCGACGGAAAGGCCGATGGATTCACGGCGAGCCAGCAGGATATCGAAGCAGTTCTTGGCGTGATTAACACCGCAACCTTCGAGGAACTCGACGTCGAGATCGGGCTTGATGCGCGCGCTGCACGGGGAATCATCAAGTTCCGCGCAGGCGCAGATGGTCGGATATCCACAGCTGACGATATTCATTTTGTAACGTTGAAGCAGCTCGATGATGTGCCCTATGTGGGCGCCAAAGCTTTTGCCTCGTTGGTCGAATATGCGCGGATCGCGATCACACCGCCTGCGTGTTTTGTGGTCTCCGAATATGTCGAAGGCGCCGGGACGTACACAAAAGGCATCGAACTCTATAATTGTGGCAACACGCGGACCGGCAAAGATGTGGGCATCTGCCTTGTCCGAAACGGCGATTCAAGCTGTTCGGTCACGACCATGACCGATGTTGACGAAGTTCCCGCGAAGGGCGTCGTCACACTCTGTCGCAGCCTGGAAGGTCGGACGGGGGATCCGGTTGTGGGGTTCAAAGAACGTTGCGACGTGCAGATCGGCACAGCGGCTTCTTTCAACGGCGATGACCGCATCGTCGTATTTCAAGACATTGACGGTGATTCGAAGTTTGGAACCGACGACGTTGTGCTCGACGTTTTTGGAGCGGTCCCTTCACAACCCGACGGAATGCCGTGGAGCAATGTGGTGCTTCGTCGCGTGAAAGCGGAGGCCAACACGAGCCTCAACGCCACGAGTTTTGAGACATTGAAGTGGTTTTCCGCATACCCCGCCGATGATTTTTCGGATTTTGGTGTGGCTCCACGATTTAGATTTCTCTGAAGCCCTTAAGTCTTTTATTTTTGAACCTGTCCTCGAAGTGTGTCATCCGATGCACGCGAACATTCACAGAATAGTGAGTTCTTTTTTTTTCAGCAGTACGGAGAAACCAATGAGTTTGATTGGCAAGAAAGCACCAGAATGGCAATCGGTAGCCTATGTTAAGGGCGATGAGCAGGTGATCAAGAGCTCGGATCTTGATGGTAAATGGTACGTGCTCTACTGGTATCCTCTCGATTTCACATTCGTGTGTCCGACAGAAATTCGCGGATTTGAAGCTCTGGTTGAAGAGTTTCAAGACGACGGTGTCGCAGTCATCGGCGCCAGCACAGATTCGTTTTTCAGCCACAAAGCGTGGTTCGCCGACCGCGAGACCTTCGCGCAAGTCATCACCCATCCTGTCCTCGCCGACACAAGCCACGCCGTCACCAAGGCGTTTGGCGTGCTCAAAGAAGACGAAGGCATTGCCTTCCGTGCTACTGTGATTGTGGATCCTCAAGGCGTTGTACGTTCGGTATCGGTCAATGACCTGTCGGCCGGCCGCAGCCCTCACGAAACACTTCGAACGGTTCAAGCGCTCCAGAGCGGTGGACTTTGTGGTGCCGACTGGAAGAAGGGCGAGAACTTCGCAGCCTGAGGTCAGTCATGAGCCGCTTTGAACAATTGGATGGCGAGTCTTGGGAAACATTTGTGGCGGCAGAAAAAGCCGTGCTCATGCTCGGAAAGACAGACTGCATTGCCTGCGCCAAGTTCTCGGATGAAATCGAGTCGTTGCTTAGCGACGAAAGCAAATACCAAGACGTTCGATTTGGTAAGATCTATCTCGATCAGCGCGGCTTGATCGGCTTTAAAAAAGCCAATCCGTGGCTCTCGGAAGTTACGGACCTTCCTTTTACGGTGATCTATCGAGAAGGCGAATTGGCCAAGAAGTTCGTGGGTGGCGGTATTGACCGACTTACGAATCGTCTGGAACGCCTCGACTGATGCCCTTTAGGTGTCGGCGATTGCCAATTCAAAGAGTCCCTGCAGCTCCGATCGCGTGAACCCGGGACCCAGTTTTTTGATGACCCGGCCTTCTTTGAACAAGAAGAAGGCCGGCACCGCCTCGACCGCGTATTGACAAGGCGTCATCGCGTTCGCGTCTACGTCTAGACCGTGAACCGAGACAAGATTTCCGAAATTTTCCTGCAGATCGTCGATGACCTGGACCGCGAGTTCTGAAGTTGGGCTCCACGCCGCGTGGAAAACGACGAGGGCGGGTAAAGCCGACCGCAGAACTTCGGTCTCGAAATTGGTGTCTTTGATGTGTTGCATAGTCTTGCTTGGTTGAGCGTTCGCTGAGACATACTATGACACGACCAAGAAGTGAGGCCAACGTGGAGACATCCAAAACAGCCCAGAACAGCCACGAGGTGCCCAACCTCCTGGTGCCGGGATTGACACGTTGGCGCACCGAAGACGGCACGATCATTCGCATGTCGAAAGTATCGAAGCGATTCGGAGAGCTTGTGGTCCTCGATGAGTTGGACCTCGAGATTCAACCCGCGATGGTGACTTGCATTTTGGGGGAGTCAGGATCCGGAAAAACCGTGCTGATCAAACACTTGAACGGTCTATTGGTTCCTCAGTCGGGAAGCATCGAACTTTTCGGGAAAGATTTGACGGCGTTGGGACCCGTTGAATTAGATGCAACTCGCAAGCGGATCGGGACGCTTTTTCAAAATTACGCCTTATTTGATTCGATGACGGTCGTCGAAAACGTGGCGTTTCCATTGGTTCAGAACAAGGCGATGTCAATTTCCGAGGCCGAAGAGTTGGCAGCTCATGGTTTGGCAGAATTAGGGTTGGAATCCGTCCTTAGGGAATTTCCGTCGGCACTTTCGGGTGGCATGAAAAAACGAGTTGCCGTGGCGAGGTCCATCATCTGGAACCCTGAGATGCTCTTGCTTGATGACCCGACGACGGGACTCGACCCGATCATGACTCAATACGTCGATGAACTTCTGACCCGCATTTCGAAAGACCGAAAGCTAACCACCGTGATGGTGAGCCATAATTTGGCCTCCATTTTCCGCATGGCTGACATGGTCGCTGTCCTGCATCGCGGAAAAATTGTGGAGTATGGAACCCCGGATGAAATCAAGCATTGCAATGAACCGTCGGTCAAAGCTCTGGTTGGAAAAGCGGCCAGGGCAAAGATCGAAGCGGTTGAAGAAAACGAAGACACCAAAAACGACGCGGAGGTTCCCAATGTCGTGAAGATGGTGGGAGTCACCAAGAGTTTTGGAGACCGACAGATCCTGAAAGGCGTAAATTTCACCGCCAAAAAAGGCGAAATTACCGTGGTTATCGGGGGATCCGGGGCAGGCAAGTCGGTGATGATGAAGCATATCCTAGGTTTGCTTCGTTCCGATGGCGGGCAAGTTGAGCTCTTTGGCAGGGATGTGGGGGACATGGACGAAAAGGAGCTGCGCCATGCCCGTCAGGGGATCGGAATGCTTTTTCAACACTCGGCCTTACTCGACTCGATGAGTGTCATCGAAAACGTTGCCTTCCCCCTTTATGAGCGACGCGAAGCATCCAAGGCTGAATCATTAGAGCGTGCCATGGCGCTTCTGGACACGTTGCGACTTTCCGAAATTGCGGAACGTTTTCCGTCGGAAATTTCGAATGGCCAACAGAAGCGGGTTTCGCTCGCCCGAGCGCTGATTTCTAAACCCGGATTGATGGTCTACGACGAGCCCACAACCGGACAGGACCCGATTCTGTCGGATTACGTCGAAAACATGATTCTTGAGGCCCAAGACAAATTTGACCTCACGAGCATCATTATTTCGCACGATATGGCGTCGACGATGCGAATCGCCGACAAGGTGGCCATGATCTTTGACGGTCAGATCATCCTAGAGGCCTCGCCCAACGAGTTTGTGAACACAGAGGACCCGCGCGTCAAAGAGTTCGTCTTTGCATCGGCGCTCTGAGATTACATCGGTGGGTCGACGGTCAGACCGACCCAGACCCAGCCGTCTTCGACACGCGTCGGGTAGGTTCGAGCCGAATACCGGCCGTTTGTTTTACACTCACCAGAGGTGACGTCGAAACCCCAGGCATGTCGGGGGCAACGTACGATGCAGCCCTCAAATGTCCCCAGACCCAAAAAACCACCCGCATGAGGACAGAAATTCTGAATGCAGTGGTACTCACCCTTCACGTTGAAGAGGGCAAGCTTTTTGGTTCCAGCGTGAACGACGCAGCCTTTGCCGGGCTCAAGCTTGTCGAGTTCTAATACCTTGACGTATGTGATTTCGGCTTCCATCTATCACGCTCGATTTTCTACAGGAAAATGCTTTGGCCCACGAATCGATGACTCTACAACAGCTTCAGGACACCGTGAACCAGTGGATTTCACAGTGGGAAGCAGGCTACTGGTCACCGCTCGAAAATCTAGCGCGTTTGACCGAGGAAGTCGGCGAGTTAGCTCGAGAAATTAATCACGACCATGGACCCAAAAAGAAGAAGTCGACTGAAGCAGAATCTTCGGTGGCGGCCGAGCTTGGCGATATCCTCTTCGTCATCGTGAGCATCGCGAACTCGCTGGATATTTCTCTGGACGAGGCGATGGAGCAAACGATGCAAAAGTACCGTGTCCGGGACGCAGATCGATTTGAGAGACGAAAAGATGAGTGACTTGAAGGCCGCATACGACCTCAACTATGTGACGCGACTCGCGAACGCGCTCGGGGCTGGCAAGACATTCATTGACTCGTTATGGCCGATGCTCGAAAGCTTGGAAATGAAGGACCGTACGATTGCGATCGCCGATGCGTTGCATCTGCATTCCGGCGAGTCCTTTGACCGATCTGAAAGCGTTCTGGATGCCCTCTTTGAAAAAGGCGATTGGAAAGGCCTCGAAGCGTGGCCCATGATCACAGTCATTGAACGTCATGGTTTGGAGTCATTTGATGCGTCCATGGCTCTGCTCCAAAAGTGGACCCATACCTTCAGTGGAGAGTTTGCGATTCGTCCTTTTCTGAGCAGAGACTTTGACCGGTGTATGGAAGTTCTGACGGCTTGGGCTGCCGACGACGACCACCACGTTCGCAGGCTTGTTTCCGAAGGTACTCGGCCCAGATTGCCCTGGGGGCAGCAGGTGAAAGCCATCGATGATAACTTTAAAGCACTTGTTGAGCTTATTTCGCCGCTGCGGCTTGATGAGTCTGAGTACGTAAGGCGAAGCGTCGCTAATCACCTCAACGACTGGTCCAAGATCCACCCCGAAAAAGTCAAAGCTTTAGTTCAGAAATGGGACGATACCGCCGAAGAGTCTTGGGTACGAAAACACGCTCTGCGGAGTCTCGTGAAAGCTGGAGATGCGGAAGCCTTGAGCATGCTTGGATTCAAGGGAGTCCCCACGCTTGATGGTTTCCAGTGTTCAAAAAGCGTCTCGTTCCCAGGGCATCTGGAATTCGAAGCCACCCTGACGAATTCCACGCCTTCAAAGATCACGATGGTGTTGGATTTTGCAATCGAACATCAGGGCAGTGGCGGCATGCGTGCGGCCAAGGTTTTCAAATGGAAAAACCTGAGCCTGGCACCCGGCGAGTCAACAACGCTCAAGAAACGTCACGGCTTTAAGAAGATTACCACTCGCCGCTACTACGACGGGAGTCATACCTGGTGTCTGAACGCCAACGGCGTTGAGTTGTGTCGGTCAGAATTCGAATTGATGGGAGTGCTGTGATGGAGCTGACCTGGGACCATACGCCGCTCTTGTCGCTATTTGGATTCACGCTTCGTTACTACGGCGTACTCTTTTTCATGACGTTCATTGGCGCTTGGTTTCTGTTGCGCTGGCAGGTCTTGCGGGCCGGCGGCCCGGAGCGTGACGTCGATATCTTTTTGTTCATTGGCATCGCTGCGACTTGGATTGGTGGCCGTTTTGTCCACATGTTCTTCTATGAATTCGCCGCGTTTTCGGCAGACCCATCGATCTTTTTCCAGTTTAGGCGTGGCGGAATGGCCAGCCACGGTTCGGCGATCGCGCTTGTCTTGGCGATGTGGGCTTTCACGCGCTGGCGAGGGCTAAGCGCCATCGAAGGCTGCGATAGACTGACTTTTTCAGTCGCCCTTGGCACCATTTTGGTTCGAATCGGCAATTTCATGAATTCTGAAATTGTCGGCATCAAAACAGACCAAACCTGGGGAGTTCGATTTCCTCGTTTCGATCATATCGACCCGGCCCCTTTACGACATCCAAGCCAACTCTATGAGGTGGTCTTAGGATTGATCGTCATGGCGACGCTGGTTTTAGTCGACCGGGCCGCTGGGAAAGAAAAACGACCTCGCGGATTGCTGATTTCGACGATGTTGATCGTCTATTTTTCTGGCCGTATCGGCGTTGAGTTTTTCAAGGAGCATCAGACTGCAGCGGCCTTGGGGGTGATGACGATGGGGCAAATGCTCTCGATCATCCCATTGCTGATCGGGGTTGTGGGATTGATCATTTCGCTCAGAAAACGGATTCCGAGTCGATGGAGCTAGATTCTGAGGCGATCTTTCCTTAGATTCCTCACTATGTTCAAAAATATCCGATATTTAGTCGCAGGGGTCCTCTGTGTCTTCGTCGCCGCGTGCGCGAGCGGGGAACTCCCTGAATCGAATGGCTCAAAACAAGACGCCAGCAACGATGTACAGATCACGGTGGACATGGCACCGCAATGCCAGACCCCCGCCGACTGCCTCGAATCCGAGGCCTGTGTTGGCGGGGCCTGCGCAGAAGTCTCTGCGCTGCTTTGCGAAACCTGTGCGGCCGACAGCGACTGTGGATCGGGCACTTGCAACGAAGAACCCGTGTCTGGCGCGCGTTTTTGCGTAGCCGCATGCGTCTCGGGCCAATGCCCTCAAGGTTTCTCATGTATGGGCGGGCAGTGCTTTTCTGAGTCAGGGACGTGCAAAGACGACCCGTGTCAGGATGTAACCTGCGACTTGGACGAGGCGTGCCAGCCGAATACCGGCATTTGCCTGCCCAGATGCTTGATGGACGCCGATTGTCCCGGAATCGTGTGTGAACCCGATACCGGTGTATGCGTTCAATGCAAATCCAATACGGATTGTGATGCGGGAGAGGTCTGCGACCTGGCCGACACCAAACAGTGTTTCGGATGCCTTTCAGACTCTAACTGCCCCAGCGACGCACGGTGTCTGGCGCATCGATGCATCGAATGCACCTCCGACACCGAGTGCACCCAGGGCAAATGTCTGGTGGACGAGGGCAAATGCGCGACGTGTGAATCCGATGCTGAATGCGCCGCAGGCGTATGCGAAGACTACCAATGTGTTGCATGTCGAGCGTCTGCTGATTGCGCTCAGGGCGTTTGCGAACCGTCCACGAACAAATGTGTCGAATGCACCCGTGACCCAGATTGCGCTCAGGGCGTTTGCGACCTTTCTAAAAACCAATGCGTGGCGTGCAACACCACCGCAGATTGCGGCCAAGGGGTTTGCGACGTGATGTCCAAGACCTGTGTCGAATGTCTGGACGGCACGGATTGCACTGATCCACGGGAACCTGTGTGCAAGACCGCGGTGCATTCATGCGTGAGATGCCTGAACGACCCCGACTGCCCGTCGGATCAGTTTTGCCAGGCCGAGAAATGCGTCGAATGCAAATCAACCACGGATTGTGCGGTCGGAGTCTGCAACGGTGGACTGTGTGTAGGCTGCGCAGCAAATACCGATTGTATGGGTGGAAAGGTCTGTGATGTGCCGGGAAATCTGTGTGTTCAGTGCCTGACCGACACACAGTGCACTGCGGGCACACATTGCCGTCAGAGCGACAAGACCTGCGTGCCGTGCACCGACGACACCCATTGCCCCGGCCAGGTCTGTGATGAACCGGCCGGTGTTTGTCGCGATTGTGTCGGCAACAGCGATTGTGCACCGCAAGTTTGCGCGCCCACGTATGTGTGCGTGGAGTGCTTGACCAACGCAAATTGTGGAGCAGGGCGCGTGTGTTCGCCGCAGCGCGCATGCGTTGAATGCCTTGCGAATACCGACTGCACCAACGGAAAAGTCTGTTCGGCATCGAGGACTTGCGTCCAATGTGTGAACAACTCGGATTGTCCGTCAGGTGTGTGCAGTAACAACACCTGCCTTGAATGCACCACAAATTCGAATTGCGCTGACACCGAGGTCTGCCGTTCGAACGCCTGCGTGCGAAGCCCGTCGCTCGACTGCAACAGCAATTCGGATTGTCCGTCGGCCTCGTGTTTGTCGTTCTCTGGACTCTGCGAGTGCGACCCTTTCAGTGGCGGACAATGCGGCGTCGGTGAGTCCTGTGCCTTCTACACGTTCCCGCCAGGACTCTATTGCTCAAACTAGTGCAAAAAATTGTGTGTGATCGACTGCGTGTTACGGTGGATGTGGGATAACACCAGCGTGGTTAGCATGAGCAGAACTAAAACATCAGAGCGAGAGTCGGGACGATTCGGTCGTCTCTTTCGATGGACCGTCCTTCTGGCGCTGGTTTTCAGTGCCGGCCTGATTACAGGCCAAAGGTTGCTGGCTCAGGGCGATAATGAAGCGCCGTTTCTTGCGCTTTCGAGCACGAAAGCTGTGCCCAACGACGTGAAGCCCGTGAAAATGACGTTCTCGTTCTATGAGGACCTCTCGGGCAAACCCGACAAGAAGGCGCTCCCCAAAATAGCCGCAGCCAAGCCGAATCCACCTGCCGAGAAACTTGAGCCGGTCGTCGAAGAAAAAGCCCAAGAGCCGGCCGTCGTTGATGTTCCACAGGAACTTGTTGAAACGGTGCAGAACGTTCTCGAAAAGCCCAATGCAGGTGAAGGTGCGCTGTACACGATTCAGGTCGCCTCACATCCTTCAAGAGCAATGGCGACGCGGGAACTGACCCGTTTACGTGCGATGGGACTCGACGCCCACATGGTCGCCGTGGAGTCGAATGACGGCCGATTCTACCGAGTCCGACTTGGTAAATTTGCCAACGTCGAATCAGTGAACGCCTATCTGGCTCAGGTGACCAAGGATGGACGTGTACAGGGTTTTGTGACCCCGTTCTAACCACGTTCCTTGTGCTCGATCCCAAATAAACACAAATCCGGGGCGGAATCATCGAGGGTCAAGACATCGCCCAGAAGGAACGGCAGCGTCACGTGTGGGCCGTCCAGATAGATCATCCCTTCGTCCATTCGCGACGTAACGGCAAAACGTTCGTCCATCCGCCTGATCCCCTTAACGTGTCGATAGGCGCCCACGACAGGCGGGCAGGGCTCGCGAACAAGATATTGCAGAGCTCGACTTTCCAGAGGCATCACGTAACCGCCGGCCGATCGAATCGCGGCTGTGCTTCCGGCTGGAGTCGAAATCCAAATTCCGCTGGATCGCTGAGCTTCTGCTTCGCCTTCACCGACCTGCATCAAAACGCTCGTCACCGCAGCTGGATTGGCATGCGACACCAAAATGTCGTTCAAGATCGGCCATGGAAACTCCACGCCGTTCACGGCGACGTTGAAGCGCATCAACCGTGAAGGTTGCCAATGATCGTCAGTGACACGGCTCAAAAGTGCGCCGAATTCATCGGAACTCGCGGCACAGAAATAGCCCACACTTTTCACCGGGTCCGAATTGATCGCCAAAATCGGCGTTTCTCCAATTCGATGAGAGAGATCCAACACGGTGCCATCGCCCCCAACCGCCACGACAAGGTCGTAGCCTTCAGATGAATGGACGTCTGAACGTGAGAACACGTCATGGGCGATTCCGCGATCTTTCAAGACCTTGAGGACCGCTTCGAGCGACGCGATATGCCGGGAATGAGATTCCAGAACCGAGGCGACACTCGGGTCGTTCTTCTTGACGAGATCGAGCGCGGCCTGATTGCCGTCATCAACGAACATCTCGTATTTGCTCTTCTTATGTGCAACCAGAACTCGCTTCACATGTCCTCCAATTTCAGCCAACTGATGCATGTCATACCACTCCGGATTCGCGAAGCCCCTTGAAGTCCAACCCGAGTCCGCTCACAAGTTCTTCGGTGTGCTCGCCGAGCTTGGGGGCGCCTTGGTGCGATTGTATCGGGGTAAGAGGAGTTCTGATTTGAGAAACCCCATTAAGCGAGAAAAACACTTCTCTTGCTCGATGCAGCTCAGATTCCAAGACTTCGTCTAAACTCAACACAGGTTCGACACAGACATCGAGCGTTGAAAACACGGTGGTCCAGTCCGCGAGGGACCGTTGCCGTATCAACTCGGAGACCTGCTTCTGGGCCTCGACGTCTCCTTCAGTGTGTCCACTTCCTAGAAGCTCTGGTGCACCGATCGCAGCCACAAAACCGGCCCAGAACTTGGGTTCGAGTGACCCCACGGATAAGAACCTGCCGTCTTTTGTTTCATAAAGGTTGTACGCCGCGATGCCGCCCGTGAGCATGCCCTGCCCAGGACGCGTCTCGCCGTTGGCGCCGTGCATCGCCAATAACGGGATCGCCAACGACAACGCACCTTCGGTCATCGAAATATCGATAAATGCACCTTCACCGGTGCGTTCGCGGTGGAAGAGGGCGGATGTCACGCCTAACGCCGCGTAGAGCGCACCGCCGGCAAGATCAGCGACCTGAAAACCCGGTACGGTCAGCCGGTCGGCCGCCCCGTTTTGCCCAAGCAGGCCAGCATGGGCCATATAATTCATGTCGTGCCCGGCGCGGTCGCTCATGGGCCCACTCTGCCCGTATCCGCTGATCGAACAGTAGATGATATCGGGATTGATCGCGCGCAGGTCATCGTAGCCAACACCAAGCTTCGCCATGACACCGGGACGGAAGGACTCCACGATCACGTCGGCACTTTCGGCCAATTTCCGAGCGATTTTTTTGCCTTCATCACTCTTGAGGTTGAGCGTCAACGACCGTTTGTTGCGATTTACCGACTCAAAAAAAGCGCTCGAGTCGTCGACCATGGGTGGGTAATACCGGGCGTAGTCTCCTCCGACCGTGTCTTCGATCTTGATGACGTCGGCTCCCATGTCGGCGAACAAAAGCGTGGCAAACGGACCGGGCAGCAGACGCGAGAAGTCCAGAACACGAACACCATCCAACCACTGCGTCATCTCCGACTCCTCAAAACGTTGCTGTCTCAAAGCACTTGTAACACTTTGAAGCAGACCTTCTACCCCGAGATGCTGGCCTCGCCTTTTGTCTCAAGACAAAAAAAAGCACCCGAAGGTGCTTAAAGGATGCGACAAAACTCGCTTCAGCCGAGGAAGCTTTGGAGCTTCATGGCGAGTCCCATATTGCCCTGGATTTTGAGCTTGCCCATCATAAACGCTTGAGCGCCCTTGAGTTTACCACTCCACATGTCGACAAAATCAGACTCTTTCATCGTGATTGTGCACTCTGCGTTCGTGGCTTCACCCTCGGTCACAAAATCGGATTCTTTGGTCAGGTCGACAGTCCATGTTCCACCGGTGGCACCATCAATATTGAATTGATACACGGCGTTTGCCGCGGTCGACGATGGGTTTGAGGCAAGACGATTCGGAAGGTCGTCGCTGAAAATTTTTGAAGCGGTCAAATCAGACATGATGTCTCCTGAGATTAGGGCTCAAGGCCCGAGTGTTGGACCAATTGCGGCGCAGGTTAGCGTCTGCTTACTTGACGCGCAACTTGATTAAGAATGGTCATCGTTCTCCCAGAAAACTCGTTCAGGCGTCCAGAAACACTCGGTGCCGACCACAGTTCCCTGACGCGAAAACACGTGACCTTCGGCCTCAAGAAGTTCGCGCTGCAGGCGTGGTCGCTCAAGATCGCCGCGACATGAAATTCCCGCCCGCGAATTGACGATACGATGCCAAGGAAGTTCCAGACCGTTTTCGGACATCTTGCGCATCAACGTGCCAACTGCCCTTGCTGCCCCAGCATGACCGGCCAAAATAGCGATTTGGCCATAGGCAGCAACGCGGCCTGCAGGGACTTCTCCAACCAGCCAGTACACACGATCAGAAAAGCTCTGCAGGTCAGGTACGGTCATCGGATTGCGATCTGAATGCCGATGCCAAAATTGGTATAAAGCATCGTAGAAACGGCGGAACTCCACGTCGACTCCCCGACTTCCGCTGACGTTCGCGAGGCATCATCCTTGTCCCCGTAGGATGGGGTGAGGATGCCATTGAGCCGTGCCTGGGCGTAAATCGCGATCGGTTTTGCCACATCGAACGTGAAGCCGAGGCCGACCGAGGTCGCCAGGCCAAAGGTCCACGGTCGCGTATCTTCAAGGATGTGCGTAATCGCCACTCCTGCGGCAAAGGGAACCCAGATATCGACGTCTCCCTGCAACAGATAATAGCGCCATCCACCCGTGGTCGTGGCCACCAGCAAGGCGCCACGGGACCTGTCGGGTACCGTCACGACCACGGGAGTTATCTCGCGGTACGTAAATCCGGCATCGTCGATCGTGCCGTCAGGCCGAATGCGATCGTCGGGGAGGGGCCCTTGTTCGTTTGCTTGATGATGAAGGCGGATTTTAGACCGATCCAGAAAGGACGTCGTCACGCTGAGCTCTAACTCCTCGAAAATGAAGGCTAGATTGAGTGACAGCCCCACGCCTGCGACCTCGTCGCTCAGAAAAATCTGGTCCTCCTGTGCGTACCCAACATTCTGGATATACGACGTCAAGCCACCGGCTTGGCCCGCCGACATCTCGAGTCCAAAACGCGGCTGTGACACGGCGGGGCATGAGATGAACAAAACCAGAAAGGCGATTATGAGACCGACGAATTTCATGGGGTGATGATGCAGAACCCAATCCCATCTGTCGAGCCGACGGCTTGACGCCAGTAGCCGAATCTTCTATCGCTGTTCGGCCAACTCCATGCGCCCATTGGATAAGAATACTTTGGGTGCAGCTGTCTGGGAGAATGAATGCGTTGGACGACACTATTTTCGTTGACCATTGCCCTCACAATTTGGGCTTCAGTCGGTCAGGCTGAACAACCATCTGCAACAACTCGCAACCGCGCGGACACTGTGTTTTACACGGTTTCAGCCGGCGACAACCTCGGAAGTATCGCATTGCGATTCGGCGTGGGCGTCGGCGAAGTCAAGGCTTGGAACGATCTGGAAGACGACGATCTTGAGCCTGGACGTGAACTGATTGTGAAATCAGAAGAGAAGGTAAAACGCCCCACACCGGCGCGAGCACTTCCGGTTATCCACGTCATTAAACGTGGTGACACCTTCGAATCCGTTGCCAAAAAGTACAAGGTCTCGATTAAGCAAATTCAAAAGTGGAATCGAAAGACGAACCCACGGAAGTTGCAGATCGGACAGCAGATTCGCCTTCAAATCCCAGGACGCGACGGCAAGTCAGCAAGTTACGGCAAAGCAAATCGTGGGCGCCTTTATAACGGCGTTGCGATGCAGAGCATCCCAGGCATGCGTGTCCGAAACGTGGCGAGAGCCTACGGAACGCGACGAGTCATCCAACTCTTGGAAGCCTCTGCCTACGACTTGCGAGCACGTTGGCCGGATGCACCCGATGTTGAAATCGGCGATATTAGCTTTCGAAGCGGTGGTCGCATGCGCCCGCACAAGAGCCATCAGGCGGGTCGCGACATCGACATCAGCTATTACCACCGCGGAAACGTGGAAACCGGCTTCCGCGAGATGGACAGTGAAACGTTCGACGCGGCCAAGAATTGGCACGTCTTCAAAACACTGATGGATACAGGGGAAGTCGAGTACATCTTTGTCGACTACCGTTTGCAAAAGATCCTTTTTGAGTACGCTTCCAGCATCGGATACTCGGCCGAAGAGCTAGCTCCTGTGCTGCAATACCCCGCAAGCGCTCAGTCAAATGGCGCCGTGATTCGACATGCTCGTGGTCACGATAATCATTGGCATATCCGATTCAAATGCGGTCCCGACGATAAACAGTGTCGCTAGGGGACAATTGATGGCTTGGATCGAAGGCACCGAATCGCAATGTTTCCAGGTCTCGGCATCGCCGACGGAAGTTGCTGATTATTTCAGCGACCCCGAACGTTTTGCTGCGGCGTTCTCCCAGCTCGAACACAAAGAAAAGTTGGCGGACGGTTCCTGGCGTTGGACGCTCGTGGGCAAGTCCGAGAAAGGCATCACTTTTCAGGGTGTCTACACCGTTCAGTATCAACGGACAGCTGATGGTGCGACCTGGGAAACCACGGACGGTAACATGCGAAGTACCGGAGTCGTTGTCTGCGCACCGTCCAAAGACGGCACGGAAGTCACCTACACTGAGGTTCTTGCAGTGGATTTGCCCATCCCCAAACTCGCGGCCAAAATCTTTCGCCCGATCGTTGCACGTGAGATTCGTGCAGGTGTTGGCGACTTTTTGGATCGCTCGCGACTCATCCTTGGAACGCCCGAGTGAGCGCAATTTCGGGTCGCTACGGCCAATTCGGCGGGCGTTTTGTCGCTGAAGTGCTTTGGGGGCACTTTGAGCGCGTCCAAAAAGCGTTTGCCGAGGCTCATTGCGATCCTGCGTTCCGCGAAGACCGCGATCGATGGATGGCGCGAATTGGCCACCCAACACCTCTGGTGTTTCTAGATCGTTTAACCACCGCCGGTGGTGGTGCCCAGATTTGGGTCAAGAGAGACGATCTGCTCGACGGCCAGTCTTATTGCGCCACGTCAGCGGTCGGTCAGGCGCTCTTAGCCAAACACGCAGGGTACCGCAGCGTGTTCTGTGAAACGGCGACAGGCGATTTTGGAGTCGCACTGGCTTCGGCAGCGCACGCGCTTGGACTCGAATCCTCGGTCTTTATGGGCCGAGCAGACTACGACGCGGAGCCTCATAACGCTCGAATCCTTAAAAAGCTTGGCACCCACCTGCATGTGGTGGACACAACACATCGAGGACGAGGTGCGGCCTGGGCGAGAGCGATGCGGTTTTGGGCTGAACACCCCGAATGCATGTATGCGGCCTCGGCGATCGCCGCACCGGCTCCTTACCCGCAAATCCTGGACTTGTTTAACGCGTTGATTGGGGCCGAACTTCGAGTTCAACTCCAGCGAAAAGGCGTCGAGCCCGATGTCTTGATTGCCCCAGTAGGCAGCGGCGCGTATGCGTCTGGTTTATTCTCGAGCTACATTCAGGACGAACGCATCAAGCTTGTGGGCGTGCAAGCAGACGATGGCGACAAACCGGTCATCAAAGCCTCCAAGGGGGTGATGTACGGTTGCAAGACTTCGGTCCTGCAAGACTCGGAAGGGCTGCCGCTTTACCGAGAATCGCGGGCCGGTGGTTTGGTACAGAATGCGTTGGGGCCTCAACACGCGGCTTGGAAGGAACGGGGCAGGGTTAAGTATGAACGCGTTAGCATTGCGGCAGCGACCGACGCCTGCAAACTGATTCTGGCTGAGGCCGGTATTCTGGTCAGTTTGGAAGCAGGCCATGCGTTGGCGCACGCGCTGATCATCGCGCCTTCGCTCGCCGCCGAAAGTGCCATCGTCGTCGGAATACCTGGCAGCGGAATTCGCGATCTCATGCGTCCCGGCCAAGTCGAGGAACACTGATGTTTCGGCTCAATCGAACAAAAAAACTATTATGCTGCGGTCTGGTGGTTGGCGATCCTCATATCGAAGGATTCATCGACTCGGCACATGCGATCGCGACAGCTGGCGCGGACGTTGTGGAATGGATCCTTCCGTTGCCCGAAGCCGCATATCACGGGCGCGTCCTTCAACGCGCCGCACAGCGAGCCCTCAAAGAACCCGTAAGCCTCGCGCAAACTTGCGATGCTGCTGCTGGATTTGTGAAGGAATTCGAAGTGCCACTGGTGTTGACCACCTATTACGCGCGCATCCTTGTCCATGGTCACGAAAGGTTTGCTTCGGAGTTAAACAGAGGTGGTTTTTCGGCCTTGATGGTGCCGGATTTGCCGATCGAAGAATGCGAAGAGCTTCGGGCTGCTTTGGCGGCCCACGGGATTGCGCTGGTGCAAAGTCTTGGTCAAGACCCCACTCGCCGGGAACAGATCGCTGAGGAAGCCGATGGGTTCCTCTTGTGGGCCGCACATGCGGGTGGGGACCAAGTCACGCGGCTCGAGGAAATCGGCCTTGGTATCGAAGCTTTGCGTTCAAAAACAGACCTGCCTATTTTTGTGGCGTCACATATCCAGTCGGCCGAAGACGCTCACGCGGCGTGGGCCATCGCGGACGGCGTGATGGTCGGGTCTTCGATTGTATGGCTGATTGAGGGCAAGGGCCCAGACATCGGCGAGCGACTCAAAGACTTCGTCTCCGATCTCGCCAACGCCCGCTAGTCGCCTTTTTTCCCCAGACTCGCTGCGAGCTTTTCGATGGCCTGAGCCAACTCTGGAAAGGCCCCGTCGGTTTTGATGTGTAGATCGCGCTGTGGGAACGGAATCTGAATTCCTGCGTCGTACAGCATATCCCAGATGACAAAATTCAACTCACCACGCAGACGGTCACGCGTGATCTCACGCAAGTCGTAGTAGACGAGGAGTTCGAAATTCACGGAAGAATCTCCGAAGTCTTTCAACCAAACTTCTGGCGGGGGATCTGGTTGGACCCGGGAGTGCGCCAGAGCGGCCCGAACGAGCACGCGCTCGACTTCTCGCGGATTGGCGGAGTACGACACCCCAACCGGAACATGGAGGCGAATAAACGGGTCGCGGTAGCTCCAGTTGATCACCTCTCCATTCACCAAAGATTTGGAGGGGATGAGCATGTCGTAATTATCGGGTGTTCGAAGGATCACCGAACGAGCGCCCACGTCTTCAACACGGCCATACATGCCATTGACTGTGATGACGTCGCCTTTCTTTACTGAACGGCCGAAGAGCAGAATGAACCCCGAAACAAGGTTCTCGGTCAGCGTCTGCAGACCCAGTCCGATTCCCACACCGAGTGACGCCAACACCACCGTCATGCTCGTCAGGTCCACCCCCAACACCGAAAGCCCGACGAAAAACCCGATGAATATGAAGCCGTAGTTCAACAGAGTGTTGACCGCGTAACCCACCCCGACATCGATGCCCATTTTGGGATAGACTGTACTGAGCATCACCGCTCGAACGACGCGGCTGGCGAGCAGCGCCAAAAAGATCACCACGACCCCGTCGAAGACATGGAGTGGGGCAATCGAGATCTTGCCCAATGTCAGGAACGGAGTTCCGAACAATGCCCGTAACGCTTGATCAAGTAGGAAAAGTCGAACTGTGATCGTGGCAAGCGCCAAGACCGCGCCGACGCGAGCCATCCCTCCAATCGATTTGTAGAGATCGGCCTCATCGGAACTTTCTGCGGCTTGGACGCGATTCTGAATTGCGCGCGACATCAGGTGAGAAAAATGCACGGCCCCAAAGAGCAGCAGCAAAATCCCATACACGCGCGTCAGGATGAAAAAGGCGGCATTCCAATAGCCAAGTGCTGCCAAAAAGAGCAGCACGGCAGTCGCGCCCACCGTGGGGAAATAATACCGCCGAACGACCTGCGCAAAACGACCGTCCTCGTCTCGTGAAGGCGCAACGACCTCGACCACCTCGTCACGAACGCTCAACAAAGTAGCCGCCACGAGCGCCACCGACGAGATCGACATGAATCCGATCCAATCGAGGAGGGCGGTCGGCGCCTCGAGCGCAAGCAACACTCGTCCAATGGCCGTCCATGCCAAGATGACGCGCAATCCCCATGAAACGATAACAAGCAGCTTACGCGCCGAGGCGTCGCTGACCCGGATCAATCGGAAACCGACCGATGCTGTGGTGAGCGAACTTGTCCCGCGCCACACCAAATACACCCACAAAAACGCAGAGAGTGCCTGTGTCCAAGGCGCTCGCCCAAAAAGTGCCTGAATCGGAAAAAACGACAGTCCCAGGGCAATCACAACCGGGAGCGAACGCGCCACAACCACCACGACTGTGCGGTACAGGGCATTCACCCATTCGATCGTGTGCAGATCGGACCCGGCTTGGTGGCGGTGGGCGGTGTGCATAAGCCGCCGCCCCAGACCGGCGATGGCCAGGAAGAGCAAGACGATGATGCCCAAAGGCAAGACGTAGCGTTTCAAGAGGCCGAGCGTTGAGAGTCGCCCACCGACCACGGCCTCTGCGACCACCCAGTCGACGAGCGTCTCGTCGATATCGGTATGAAGCGAGAAATCCTCGCGTTCGAGCAATGAAGCGTATGACGTGACTAGATTCTGTCGCGACAGTCTCCAGCCCTCGTCGAAGTTCTCGACCTTGAGATCAACCGCCGGAATCGACGATGAGGACCGCGCTGGTTCAGCCGCTGACAGATTGCCCCCCATCAAGAGCATCGAGAGCGCTAGAAACAGGGTCATCAAGGATGATCGTATGGCAGGCGTCACTTGGTCCTCTAGAATGGATGGCTTGTCTTCTACCACCTGCGTCGTCGTGACTCCAACTCAGATGGGCTTGTTGCCAACCTAGAAGTGCGCTGATATAAGGCTTGCATTCGTAAGGCCTGTGCGGCTGAACAGCAACAGGAGATAAAGCATGAAGCTGGTCCGAGTTCTAATTACCCTTATTCTTTGCGTCGTTTGCGCAACCACTGCCTACGCCAAAGAAGATGGGCCTGTTGAGAATGAAGAGTTCGGAGTGACCATCGTCGCCCCCGAGAAGTGGGAAGTCACTCAAGGGAACGACAAGGCCGTGGCGAACTTCAAACATCGTGGCTCGCAGAGTCAGATCGAGGTCGTCGGCACCAAGCTGATGACTCCAGATGTTGCTGATGTTTTCTACAAGACCTTCCACAAGACCCTCAAGGAATCGAATTTCGAGGAATTGAAGTCGGAAGAGGTCACGATTGGAGACCGCAAAGGTACCCAAACCAGCTACAAGTTCACGCATTCTGGCGTCACACTTGAAGTGGTGGTCTTCCAATTCACGCAGGGAAGCACCGCATGGCTTATCGTTGGCTACATGCAAGACGTGGATGCCGCGAAGTATATGCCCGATTTCAAAGCCGTGATTCAGAACATGAAGTTCAAATCCTGAATCAGGTTTCTAAGACAAAAACCCGGGTCTTCCGGGTTTTTTTATGCCCGGAGCACATGATGCGCATTCTCATTAGTATGCTCTTTCTCGTTTGCCTGAGCGCTTCGACTGCGTTTGCTCAGGACTCGGTTTCCATAGAACCTGGCGTTCAAGTGAAATTGCCCGCGGGTTGGGAATCCTCCGCGCCAAGCAAGGGCGTGGCCGGTCTCTTTCGCATGGCTGGAGACGCCAAGACTCGGGTCGAGATGCGAGTCGTCTCGATCGAAACTCCAGAACAGGCTCAGCGCTACTTCCAAAGCTATCACGCAAATCTCGTGGCTACGGGCCTCAAGACCACACAAGCCACGGCCGACAAAACCTTCGGCAATGTCGCGGGCCGTCTCACCAAGTATTCTGGCGCGGTTAAAGAGGGGACGTTTGAACTCGTGCTCTTTGAGTTCTCGAACAAAGGCAACGCGTGGCTGGTTATTGGCTTCGCCACCGAGAAGCGGACGTCGACGATGAACGCTGCTTTCGAGGCGATCGTCGCCACCATAACAACAGCCCCATAAGCGACCACCAAATCGGTGCGCTTTGACCGCTCTGGCAACCACCTGTTTGGATGACCGTCGGGACGGAACACGCCTGATCTACGCACACCATGTCGTTTTGACACTCTGTGTCGTCTGCACATGGATTGGTGCAATAGCCCGTCTGCGTCGACAAAGACGAGAACTCACACGCAAACGGGCAAATCAGCAACTCGGCCCCACAGTAATCCCCCGGATCACCGCGTTCGTCGTCGCATACCGACACGCCGTTCGCCTGAACGCAGGGGTGTCCGGCCTCGCAATCTGATTCGTTCGAACACTCCGAACGATCGACGGGATAGAGTTCGCATAATGCCAACTTGTCCAAAGCACTCAGCGACGCCTGCCCGCCGTCCTTCAGGTAGCGGGTGGTCATCGTATTGCGCGCGTCGGTGTCGTCGTGTCCAAGACCCAACACGTGCCCCAACTCATGAGTGATCACAGCGGTTGCATCGACACGAAGCGGATTGTCCAGATCGTAGGGGCTTGGGACGGTCTCCCAACGTGCATCAACCGTTGAAAGCATCACGGTTCGGTGGCCTCGACACCCCACTGTGAAACCAAGAAAACCATCGGGCAGGCATTCCTCGTCTGCCGGCGAGGCAAATCTGACCACAACATCGTCCGGCGAGAGGCTCTCCAGATCACGGTGCCCGAGGTACTCAAACCGTGACGTCGAACAGCTGACGCCATTCCAGGAATCCACGGATCGAGTGATCGCAATTTTGACGTCCGCTGGTTTCAACCCCTCGGGGGGATCTCCTACAAAAGCCACGCCTGTGGGGTTGAGCGATAAACGAGTCAACATCGTTGGCCCAGACTGTCGACTTAAGTCGACGTCAAAATCGCGGGCGAGCAGGGCTGGCGTGTAAATTACGGCGCAGAGTATCAAGAGCGGTTGCACGCTATAATGGGGATGTGTTAGGAGCTTGGGCATAGTAAACAAGGCTCACCAAGGGTGGCGCTTCGGCTCGGAGCGCAAGACCCATCTTACCGAAGACGATTCATGGTTACACTCCGCTCCTATATTTTTCTTGATGATCTTCAGCCCCAGCTGGCTTCATACATCGGGAAGACCGCTCGTGGATTTCTTCCAATCGAGCATGTAGCGAGTCTTTTTGTCGAGATTTCACCCGGCATCGCCATCAACGAGGTCACCGACCGCGCGTTGAAAGCGACCCGCGTATTTCCCGCAATTCAGGTCGTTGAACGTGCTTTTGGTGTTCTTGAAGTTCATGACGAAGATCAGGGCAACGTGCTGGAAGCCGGCGCCGCGATCCTTGACCATCTCGGACTCCAAGAAACAGACCGAATGAAGCCAAGAATTGTTTCTAGCCAAATCATCCGATCGGTCGAGCCTTACCAGAGCCAAATCATCAACCGGAACTCCTCCGGCATGATGATCCTGCCTGGTCAGAGTCTCTTCATTCTTGAGACCGATCCCGCAGCCTACGTTGTCTACGCAGCCAACGAGGCCGAAAAAGCAGCTAACGTTTTCCTCATTGATGTTCGTCCATTTGGAGCGTTTGGTCGCCTCTATTTGAGCGGCTCTGAGGCCGAAATTGATGCAGCCGCTGAGGCTGCTATCTCCGCGCTTGACGCGGTTCAAGGTGTTAACTCTAAGAAGTGATAAGTCACTCTGAATAAACAAGGCAGGTACACTATGTCGGATGCACTTGGAATGATTGAGACGCGCGGATTCGCAGCGATGGTTGAAGCTTCGGATGCGATGCTCAAAGCCGCTAAGGTCGAGCTCGTCGGATTCGAAAAGACCGGTGGCGGATACGTCACAGCGATCGTACGCGGTGACGTGGCAGCTGTTAAAGCAGCCACCGATGCGGGCGCTCGTTACGCGGAACGTGTTGGCGAATTGGTTGCGGTGCACGTGATTCCTCGTCCGCACATCAACGTTGACCTTGTACTTCCTCTGGGTCGACGCGACTCAGCGGAAAAGGTTGCTAAGTAATGCAGCTCGCGGAAGTGGTCGGTACGGTCGTGGCGTCGCGGAAGGAAGAAGTCCTGGATGGGCTTCGTTTCCTTGTGCTCAAACCCCTCGATTCGAACCTGAAACCCTCCGGTGGGGTGATTGTTGCTGCGGATGCGGTCGGTGCAGGAGCGGGCGAAGTCGTCCTTTTTGCCTCGGGTAGCTCGGCGCGACAAACACAACTCACCAACAACCGACCAGTCGATGCCGTGGTCATGGCCATCGTCGACTTGGTTGAACTCGGCGGCGACATTCGCTACCGCAAAGACTGACCGACAGGTAGCACTGCATGGACGAGCGCAGCATCAATATTATCGTTGACCGCGTGGTCCAACGCCTCGAGAAAGACCTCGGTCCCGCTAAGCGGCCGACAGCTTCCGTGGCCGGCCATGTTGCGTCACGAGGCCATGAGGGATCTCATGGCCATGGCGTATTTGGTTCGCTTGATGATGCCGCAAAAGCGGCTCAAAAGTCGTTCCAAGAATTCCAGGACGTTCCACTCGAGGCCCGCAAGCGCATGGTTCAGGCCATGCGCGATACGATCATCGAGAACACCGATCTGCTGTCTCGAATGGCGGTAGAGGAGACCGGTCTGGGGCGTGTTGGTGATAAAATTGGTAAAAATCGTCTAGCCGCACTCAAGACTCCGGGTCCGGAAATCTTGGAACCTCGCGCCTTTAGCGGAGACGAAGGCCTGTCTTTGGTCGAGCGCGCTCCCTTTGGCATCATTGGTTCAATCACTCCCTGCACCAACTCATCTGAGACCATTATTAATAATGGTATCTCCATGTTGTCGGGCGGGAACTCAGTGATTTTCAATGTGCATCCCTCGGCGAAGGGCGTCTGCAATCATACCGTATCGCTTTTGAACGATGCGATTGTGAAGGCCGGCGGCCCAAGCAACATCCTGACAAGCGTTGCCAACCCAACCATCGAGTCGGCCACCGGCTTGATGCATCATCCCGCTGTTCGTCTGATCGCGGTCACGGGTGGCGGCGCAGTGGTGAAAGCCGCCATGAATTCCGGCAAACGTGCGATCGCTGCCGGACCGGGTAATCCACCCGTTGTGGTCGATGAAACTGCGGACTTGAAACAGGCTGCACAGGGCATCATCGACGGTGCGTCGATCGATAATAATATCGTGTGCATCGCCGAAAAAGAGATCATCGCCGTCAATGAGATTTTCGATATCTTGAAGCGCGAGTTGCTCTCGAGAAACGTAATCGAAGTTTCTGGACGCGACCTGCAAAAACTCGAAAAACTTCTGATCACGCCTGATAATCACGTGAACCGAAAGTATATCGGCAAGAACCCATCTGTGATTCTGGCCGATATCGGAATTCGTGTCTCAGACGATATTCGACTCGTACTTTGTGAAGTCGAAGAAAATCACCCCTTCGTTCAGCACGAAATGTTGATGCCGGTCATCGGGATCGTTCGTGTCCCCAACGTCGATGACGCGATCGAAATGGCGTACCGCGTGGAACATAATTTTTTCCACACCGCGGTCATGTACAGCCATAATATCGAGAAACTCCACAAGATGGCTCGACGTTGTAACGCGTCGATTTTCGTGAAAAACGCACCTTCGGTGGCGGGCATCGGTGGTGGCGGTGAAGGCTACACTTCGTGGACGATCGCCAGCCCAACAGGTGAAGGTTTGACCACAGCGGTCTCTTTCACACGTGAACGTCGCTGCACACTCAAAGAATATTTCCGGATCGTTTGATCATGTCCGATCCCGCGCTCGCCTGCGTTGAAGTCACCAGCATTGCACGTGGCGTGCTGCTTCTTGATATTATGGTCAAGAGGGCGGCGGTCCGTCTGGTTCACCACGGGCGCCATTCCAACGGCAAATACATCATCCTTATCAGCGGCCAGGTTGCTGATGTGGAAGAGGCCCATCGGGCGGCGCTCGATGCGTCAAGCGGCGTGATCCTTGGCGAAGTGATGCTTCCCGCGGCCCATGATTTGTTGGTTGCGGCACTGAATGGCCAATCCGAGACGCCAGGCCCCGACGCCATTCTTTTGGTGGAGTTGCATCATGTCTGGAGCGCCCTCGAAGCACTGGATATGGTTCTAAAATACGTCGACGCCACCGTCGTGGATCTTCACCTTGCTGCCGGGATCGGTGGGAAGGGGTATTTTGTGATTCAAGGCGAGCTTTACGATATGGAAGCAGCTCAAGAGGCCATCACCGGTCGCTTTTCATCCGAAATCATCGAGATGATCCTGATCGCGCGACCTCATGAAGACATGTTGTCTGCCGTCGGGCACCGCTCGCCATTTGCATCTGACAACCGATAATCGCAGTCTTTCGGGAACTTCGGGGCGAATTTGCTGTCCAGAATTTGGGATTAGAAGAAAAATCTCATTTTCTAAGATCCATCGCCCATGTGACGCGTTTCGATTCAGGTCATCACGCTAAACGACAAGCCCTACGGAGATTATCATGAAACAACTCGCGACGATTGGAGCAGTTGTGGTCCTACTTTTGGCCGCAGCATTATTCCTCGGAACTAAAAAACAGGACACGACGACGGACCCTATCGGGACTCCAACCGTGACCGCGCCCCACGTGGATCCAACCCAGCCGACCACGAACGCAAATTTGCCAGGAACGTTGACCCTGAAGGCCGCTATTTCGAACGGTCAGGTTCTCGGCGGTGGCACTTCCGACATGTACGCTTCCATCGATATTCAGGCGTTGAAATACCAGGGCGCTAAACGTCCGCCACTGAATGTCGCGATTGTGCTCGATCGCTCAGGTTCGATGGCCGGTGAAAAGTTTGAGCAACTTCAGGCGTCAGCACGTCGTCTAATTGATGTGCTCACGGATGACGATCGCCTCGCATTGGTATCCTATGGATCCGATGTGAGCGTGGACTTCGCGTCAGCACAGATGAACACACAAAACCGTGCACGATTGAGGCAGGCCATCGATTCGATGGCAGTTGGCGGCGGAACGAACCTGTCTGGCGGTTTCCAGCACGGCTATTCAGAGGTTTCCCGTTGGAAGCGTGACGACACCGTCAATCGAGTGATCTTGATGTCGGATGGCCACGCCAACATTGGAATGACTCTTCCAGCGGACCTTCAACGACTCGCTTCGACCGCACTCGAAGGCGGAATCTCGGTGTCGAGCGTCGGGTTTGGCCTCGATTACAACGAAGACCTGATGACGTTGATGGCGAACTCGGGTGCTGGCAATTACTACTTTGTTGACGAGGCAAGCGCCGTAGCAACTGTTTTCGAACGTGAACTCACCGCTCTGGCCGCGACGGTGGCTCGAAACACTGCAGTTGTTATCAAATTGGCTCCTGGAGTCAGCGTCGACCACGTCTTCGGATTCCCAGCACGCATCGACGGCAACCAGGTTTTCATCTCGATGGCTGAATTTCGCTCGGAAGAAATGAAGAGCATCCTCGCCAAATTGAAGCTTAGTGCACCGACATTAGGCGCCGCCCCCGTCATGGACATCTCATTGGCCTACGAGGATGTGCTGAACAACAAGCCTGACCTGAAGATGGCAACGCTGAGCGCGGTGGTGACCACCGATGCTGCAGCTGCACGCACGGCGTCGAACGTCGACGTAATTGCCCGAGTGCAACAGGTAGAAGTTGCACAAACGATGCAGGACGCCATGAACCTTTACAGCGAAGGCAAAGCCGACGAAGCCACTCGCAGAATCGAAGAAACGCAACAGAACATGCGCGAACGTCGTAAGAGCTACAAGTTCGCCGACCCGAGCAAATTTGACCGAGTGGACTCAGAGCTCGACGTACTCAAGGGTGAAGTCCAGGCCAGACCTGCTTCTTCGGTCAGCGGCCGCACAATGGTCAAGTCCAAGAAAGCCCGTTCGAATGCCATCATGTTGGACAAGTCGATCTTCTAATTTCGCTGCTCCCCAAACCTGTGACTTAGGCAATTCTCATGGCCGTCAGCGTATCGCTCCCAAATGCCCGTTCGTATCAGCGTGAAGCCATCGTCCTCCTGGGCGGTGGCGCGCTCAGTGGGATCGTGGCCTTCGTCTTGGCGCAGGTCTCGGGCTCTCAGCACATCGAGCTTATGGCCCTGTCGTTTGGCGCGATGGTGGGCCTACTGGCAAGCTTCGCCGACCCCAAAGAGGGAACGCCCATGCTTCGGCTCGTACTGTCGATTCTGGGCGGTGCCGTCATGGCCATCGCTTGGAGTTTTCAGCCGATCTTGGCAGGAGCCCTTGGCGGGCTCTTCATCGGGGCCGGGGCGTCGCTGGGTGAAGGCAAGAACCGCATCGAGGGGGCCTGGAATTGGTTTCTCTACGCATGTGCGTTGGCTCTCGGCGTGTTTGTGACCCAACGGGTCGGGATGACTGTCTTTGAAAGCTCCGAGTTTGGCCAAAACCTCTTTCAAGGTGCGGTATGGGGCCTGTTTCTGGCTTTTTCGGCCGGTTTGAAGCGCCTGGAGTTCTTGCGTGATGAATTGAGGTCGGAATTCGCGGAGGCCGAGGCCGAGGTCAAAGGCGTTGAGAAAGACAATATCATTGCCGGCCGAATGCTCTACGAGCGGATCGTTATCGAGATCGAGAAGAAGGAGTCGAACCTTCAGGACCGCGCTCTTGAAATCGCTTCCGAGACGAGCAAGGCGCTGATTGCTTTCTCGCGTCGCTCGGACGAGCTTCGGCAGGCGGCCGAAGTGACCTCGGGGCGTCAGCTCAAGAAACGAATTTTGGAGGTGGATGCGCGGCTCCTGGCCACCAAAGATTCTCAGGTGAGCAAAGAGCTGCGCACCGTGCTTGACGAGCTCGGAGAACAACTTCGAGTGCGCTCACGGCTCGAGGTGGCCCGTGCACGCCTCGAAGCCCGTCAGCAACGCTGTCTGACCTCGCTGGAACGCTTGCATGTCACCTTGTTGCAGGGGTCGGGCTCAAGTTCGCAGGATTCCTCGTTGCAGGAATCGATTGAAAGCCTGGAAAGGCTCAGCGACGAATTGCATTGGCAAAACCTCTCTGTCGAAGAACTGGTCAAGGATTCCGATGCCGACGAGGAACTCACCGTGGATCAGCTGCTTCAAAACGTTCGTCAGGAGCCCGAAGGCGTCGTTCTAAGTGTAGACACGACGCTTGACACAGAAGAGCCTGCCAATGAGCCTGTGGCCTCAAAGGGCGCCGATGGCACCGACGGAACGGTGACCGAGAGCGAAGAGGCTCATGTCCAAACCAGTTCTCACTGAACTTCATACTCACAGCACACATAGCGACGGAACCTACGGGGTCGATGACCTCGCGAAGGCCGTTGCAGCATCCGGGGCCAAGTGGTGGGCCTTGACCGACCACGACACCGCTGCTGGCTGCCTCGATGCGGGCCTTGCCGCTCAGCTGCACGGCATCGGTTTCCTGCCTGGTGTTGAAATCAGTGCATGGCATCACAAATCCATTCACGTGCTTGGACTGGGCATCGACCCGATCCTGCTCAAAGACTTCCAAAAACGTCGCGAGGTCGATCGGTGCGATCGCATGAAAACCATGGTCGCGCGCCTTCAAAACCTTGGGGTCAACGTCACGATGGACGATGTGGCCGCACAAGCAGGCGAGGGCGTTCTCACACGTCCACATCTAGCGCGGGCCCTTGTGAAATTGGGCCAAGTCGACTCGATCCAGAGTGCATTTGACCGCTACCTTGCCGCAGGCGCGCCAGCTTACGTCGAAACGGACTGGCCCTCCGTCGAGGAAGCAATCGAAATTATCCATCACTGCGGCGGCGTTGCAATCCTTGCGCATCCAGGAATCTACGACGCGGATTCATGCATCTCACGCTGGATCGACAGCGGCCTAGATGGCATCGAAGTAGGCCACCCGAAGCACACACAGGCACAAACGCAGGCTTATCTGCGAATAGCTGACCAACGCATGATTCTCAAGACGGCAAGCAGCGACTACCATGGCCCCGGACTCGGAACCGTTGACCTAGGCGTCACCGGAATTCCACAAGACTGGTTGGATGAATTGCTCGCCAAAATTAGGGCGAAATAAGGGAGTGAAAACTCGTGGCAACTGAAAAAAAAACGAATCGCCGTGCGGTCCTGACCGTCATCGCCGTCTTCGGCGGTCTCTTTTTGATGTTCATGACTTTTGCGCTCTTCATGTTGGCTGCGGTCAGTGAAGACGGGCTCGCCTTAGGCGGTGACAAGATCGGCGTTGTCGAAGTCGTCGGTCCTATTATGGATTCGAAAAAGGTCGTTGAGACCCTGCGCAAATTCTCGAACGACGAATCCATCAAGGGAATTGTCGTTCGCATCGACAGCCCAGGCGGCGCCGTAGCGCCCAGCCAGGAGATGTTCCATGCCGTCGCAGCCGCCGAGGCTAAAAAGCCACTCGCGGTATCGATGGGAAGTACGGCAGCATCGGGAGGTTATTACACCGCCGTTGGCTCGAAGATGATTTTTGCCAATCCAGGAAGCGTCACAGGGTCGATTGGCGTTATCACGCAGCTCTTTGACGTAAGCCGCTTGGTTGAGTTGGCAGAAGTCAATGTCACGACGATCAAGACTGGACCGTATAAAGATTCCGGCTCGCCATTTCGCTCATTCGACGAGCGCGATAAAGCCTATTTCGACACTCTGATTGCCGATATTTACGACCAATTTGTCGGAGACGTAGCCACCGCTCGAGGCCTCGATAAGGCAGTCGTCAAGGGCTACGCCGATGGTCGCGTGTTTACGGGCCGACAAGCCAAAGAATTCAAATTGGTGGACGAACTCGGAACCTTCGAGGATACCGTGGCCTGGGTTGCCAAAAAAGCTGGCATCGAAGACGAACCCAAATTGGTTTACCCGGCCAAAGAAGGTTCGATTCTTGGCGAACTATTCAAAACAGGCGTTCAAAGCGCTGTGTCTGAAGTTCGGCAACAATCGACTCCCTTGATTGAGTATCGCTACATGGGCCCTCAATGAACCGCATTGTACTGTTATTGGTGTTGATGAGCGCTCCGGCGTTCGCACAAGAGGTCGTCCAAACGGAGCCCGCTAAAGACAAGCCTGCTCCAGAAAAAACGACCACAGAAGTCGCGCCTGAAGCCCCAGTCAAAGACCTGCCAGTCTTGGACCTGGTCACGGCATTGGAGTTGGCGCGCGCGTCATCACCGGCGTCGAGGGAGCAGGCTGCAAAGATAAGAAAGGCCGAGTGGCAGCAGTTCCGCGCGAAATACGCATGGGCGCCGAAACTCCAATCAACGTTCGCATTCTCGCTCGTGCCCTCAGATGTGGTCGTCGACGATTTCGGGAACAGCCTCGATAAGTATGTGAACTTGAATTTTGGTCCATACCTGCGCAATGACACCAAAGTCATCGTACCGCTCTACACCTTTGACCGAATCAGCATCGCACAAGACCTGGCAGCGATCGGCGTTGATGTCGCGCGTTTGCGGGAGTTCGAGTCCGACCTCGACATCACGTTTGAGGTCCATCGAGCATATTACGCTGCGCAATTATCTGAGGCTTTCTCGAATATCCTGAAAGAAGTGTCGGATATTCTGAAGCCCAAGCTCGCCGAAATGGCGGAGGACCGAGAGTTCGGCGGGACGTCGTTTTCTACGAAAGACTTCCGCAAGCTCCAAATCGCAGACGCCGAGTTCGACGGGCGAGTCATCGATAACCAGAAGCTTGAATTGTTGGCGACTGAGGGGCTTCTGTATTTTACCGCGATGAAAACGCCGTTCTCGGTTCCAGCGCTGAGCGAATCAGAACCCCTGACTCCTCCAAAACCTGTGGCTCATTATTTGGACCTGGCACGACAGTTTCGACCCGACCTGAAACTTCTGGCCAAGGCGTTAGAAGCACGCGGTCTCGCGGTCGACATGGCTCGATCCAATTTTTATCCAAATCTGGCTTTTGCAGCGAGTTTCGGATTTGGGCTATCGACTGAGACGCTCGGATTGAAAGAGGTGTGTCGCAAGCCTTCCGCTGATGCCGAATGCATCGACACCAACGACCTCTACGCACGTCCGTACTCTAACCCATTGGACTTTCTAAGCGTCACGTTTGGGCTGGGATTAGAGTGGAATATCGACTTCGTACAGACCTATGGAAAGTTCCGCGAAGCCGACGAGGAGCTCGCCGAAACGCGAGCTCAGCGCGACCGCGCTCTCGGGGCCATCGAACTCGATATTAAACGTCTGCATAGCGACGCCCAGGCGGCCTACGATAAGGTCCAAGCCGCTGAACGTCGATTGGATGCCGCCCGGCGGTGGAGAGACCAATTTGGACTTTCAGTACAGACCGCTGGAGCCGATATTGCGGACGGCATCGATCCCCTCCGCGCACATGTGGAGGCACGCGTGGCCTTGCTTCAGTCGCGCTTCGATTTTTTCGTTGCAGAGGCTGCCCTTGCCAAAGGTGTCGGAGTTCACGACCTTCGTTGAATGAAAGACCGTTCACGACGTCAAACCGTACGTAGTAGAGCCATGGAGACTTAAAATGAAATATACCAAAGTGATTCCGTTCCTCGCAGCCTCGCTGCTCCTCATCAGCGTCGAAGCTTTTGCAGGCGCCCCCACGGATTCAGTGAAATCGACGACCGAGGCTGTCACAAAGCTCCTTTCAGGAAAGGCGACAAAGAAGAGGAGTGACGATCTACGTAAACTCATCGACAGCGCCATTGATTTTCGCGAGCTGGCAGCCCGTTCTCTTGGGAAACACTGGGAAGCGCGCACAGAAGCTGAGAAGCAGGAGTTTCTGGATCTGCTTCAAGACTTGATCCGGTCCAACTACGAGACGCAGCTCGAGGGGCGCGTCCTTGGGAAGGACTACAAGATCGAATACGTCGACGAAAAAACGCGTGACACTCGTGCGATTGTGAAGACGATGTTGGAGGTGCGCGGAGAGAAAAAACCGATCGACTACAAGCTCAATCAGAAAGAAGGCGCCTGGTCGGTTTTTGACGTCGTCATCGACGATATCTCCCTTGAGGAGACCTACCGCGATTCCTACGTTGAAATTATCGAGGAGGAGGGCTGGAGTTCGCTGATTCAGCGCATGAAAGACAAGGTCACTGAGGTCAACGCAAAGGCAAAGAAAAAGAAGAAATGAAGCCCGCCCTCACTTTACAGTGTAAGGCTCAAACGGGATTTTCTTTGATTTGAGCTGCTGCTCAATGCTCTTCAGCAGCTCTTTAGAGGCAGCGTCAGAACTGTCCAACTCTAGCGCGGCGACAATCTTCTTGTGCGCTTCGCTCCAGTCTTCTTTTCGCTTAGAACGCGACAGGCGTGTTGCCTCGTTGCGGTAATTATACGCCAGCGTGGACGCGATATGGCTAAGAGTGGGCTGAGCCCGCTCAAAAGCTTGAGTGTCCTTCGGAATCTTCATCAACGTCGTCTGAGCTTCCTCGTGACGTCCTTTCTCAAGCAAATGCTCGCCGTCTTCCAGGAGTTCAAGTGCGGTAGCTTCGTGTGTAGCCTTGGCCTTGAGCGAGATGACTTCAGTCGCGTCAGGTTTTAATGCTAACGCGTCCTCAAAACTTACCAAGGCGCCACGCCAATCTCGACGATCAGACTTTTCTTTGCCCAGTTGCACAAGATGAGCAACCTGAGAGTCGACGGTCTCGGTAATTGCAGGCGTGGAGTCGGCTTCTTTTTGTTCTTTGAACGAGATGAAGCCGAAAACGATGACCGCGCCAACGGCCAGTCCCATTAACACGAGTACGACCAGCATCATCCCAATCGGAATGGCGACCCCTGATGACAGAGCACCAGCGTAGTCCGACGGATTGATCTTGGTCTCACCGGCCACAAAAACGAATTCAATGTTGCCGAAATGTACGCGATCACCAGGCTGCAGAGTCTGAGCCGCCTTGAGCAATTTTCCGTTGAGTCGTGACCCGTTCGAAGAACCGAGGTCCATCACGGTGTACATGTCACCCTGACGAATAATTTTGGCGTGATATCGCGAGATCGAGGTGTCGGAGAGGAGGATGAAATTATCATCCGTACGACCAATCGTGTTTTCGGACTCACTTAAATTAAATTCTTCGCCCGCAAATCCATCGTTGATCCGCACCAGTTTATGGCTGGTGTTGTCATCGGAGATAAAGAGGGTCTGAAGAACGTTCGGTCGGCCTTGATCCGGCCGCTTGTACTCAAGATAAAGGTAGAACTCGCCGACCCGAATCTGGGATGCTGTACCAAGGTCGCGTTGTTTTACAACACGTTGACCGTCGACAAGCACGCCGTTGGCACTTCCCAAGTCCTCGATATAACAGCGCCCTTGATCGATGAAGATCTTAGCGTGCTGCCGCGACACAGAGGCGGACGCCAGAACGACATCACAGTCGTCTTGGCGACCGACAATATACGAGCCGTGGTCGAACGAGAATCTGTTGGCAACCTGACCGTTGCCGTCCTCAATTGTGAGTGTGAACATAGCCTACCGTGCGGTAATCACTCGCGAAAGATACCGAAATCAACATCGACCCCAGCATGGCGAAGGTCTTCGTAGAACATCGGAACGTAGCCGGTAGGATGGAAGCCCCCGCTGGCGCCCTCGGCGCGGAAGTAGAAGATGTCGTTGACGCGGAATGCGTCGAGATCAACACCCTGAACTTCCGAAATCTGCTGAATGCGGAATCCGCCTTCCCGACGTCGATTTACAACGACCACCAGGTTCACCGCGCGTGCAATCTGTTCGCGTAGGCCACGAGGAGACACATCTCGGCTCCCAAGAACACAAAGGCTCTCAAGTCTGCCAAGGGCATCAGTGGCGCTGGTTCCATGCATGGTTGCGAGGCTTCCCTCGGTTCCAGCAGCAGCCGAAGTTACCCAGTCGTAAGCTTCTGGGCCGCGAACCTCATCCATGACAATCCGTTGGGGATGCATGGCGAGCGCCGTCCGAACCAAATAGCGACTGTCGTATCCCGTGGCTGGATTGGCCTCGAGGCGTACGCCTCCGGTTGGAAGCGCCAAATTGGCATTATCCTCGATGCTGATAGCACGAATGCCATTGGGCAACTCTTGGAGTAAGGCCGAGAGTAGGGTGGACTTACCTGCGCTTGCCGGCCCAGCCACGATCACGGATCGCCCGCCGAGAATAGCCCGCTCCAGGAATTCTTCCATCCCCTGAGACATGACGCCTCTTGAAGTAAGCTCCTCAAGCGAAGGATGTTCGATCGCTGGTTTACGGATCGTGATGACAGGTCCATCGACCGCGATGGGCGGCATCACTACATGAGCCTTGGTTCCATCACTGAAGCGAATTTCATCCGCCATCACTTCCACTTCACGCGGACCGAGAAGCCGATAGCCGGCCACCAGGAGAAGGCTGGGATGCGAAAACGCGCGACGGGCTGCAATCAGCTTTCCATCACGACGGATCAAGACCCGATCGTATCGATTGACGTAAATGTCGCGAATCGTCGGATCGTCGAGATATCCTTCGATCGGCCCAAGACCCACGCATTCACTGGTCAAAACCTGCGTCAACTCCGCGTGATCAACCCGAGGGCTAACCGTGCGAACCGCGTTTTGAACGGCGCTTTGCAGCCGTTCGCGGTCCTCGGGCAAACAGGGGTAGTTCAATGGGAGATCTTGGATCCCAATCGTCTCAAACAGCACCATGGCTACGTCGTACTGCGCCGCATGGAAGTCAGCATCGAATTCTGAATCGACGTCGTTCGTCGTCATCATCGCGCTGGCCCCCCCACGACTGCGTGCAACAGCCTGAGCAACAAGCCGGTCTCCTGGACGATCCACGGTCACGTCATCATTCTGACGAACCTGGAATCCAGAATCTCGACTTGGCCGTTCACCAAGGTCCTGCGGTATTTGAGGCTCGGGCGGGGCAGGTGAACGAGGAACTGCTTCAACCCTTGCTGGGGTGATCAGCGGCTCAAGCTCCAATTCCGGCTCGATATCAAGATCCGCAAGATCGATGGGCGGAAGTGCGCTCACCGGAGGTCCTGGAGGCGGTGGCGGCGGTGCCGCTGCTGCCTGGCCATGGGCCTCTAGTTGAAGCACAAAGTCGCCTATATAGACCTTGTCTGAATCGGTGAGCGGTTGCTCCCCTGCGATTTTCCGACCGTTGACATAAGTCCCGTTCGTTGAACCGAGGTCGGATACCGAGAACCCACCATCTTGCAACACAATCCGTGAGTGCTTCTTGGAAACGTTGCCCTTAGGTAGGACAATATCGTTTCCTTTCATGCGCCCGATCGTGATCTCTGCTTTAGAGAACTCGAACGTGGACTGTTGCCCTCCCTTTTCACTGACGATAACGGTGAACATGGGCGGAAGAACCTCCGTTTCAGGTATTCTGGCTAAAAATTCGTTGGGACACTCTAAACTCTATTGAGCGTATCGCCAACGTGCCATGGCCGGGATCGTGTCAGAGGGGGCAAAAAGTGTCAAGAAATGCGACGCACCAGTCATTTTCGCGAAATGGCGTAAAATGACGAGATCCGCCGATGTTCATTCACTTTTTGACCGTCTCACTCTCTCCCGAACCGGTAGCATCACTAGTTGATGGCGTGCCATCGCTGTCTTCGACCTTCGAGTCGATTTCTTCTTCGACCTTCGCATCAGCCTTCTCGACGGCAGCGGCCTCAGCCGACGCGGCTTCTGCAGCTTTGACCTCGGCCTCGGCCTTGATTTCAGCTGCTTCTGAAGCAATCACTTCTTTGCGTACGACTTCCATAGCCGCGGTCTTTTCTTTGAACCGAGGATCTTCCATTACCGGCAGTGGTAGGCGGTCGAACACCGTAGCATCGACGGTCGTGTACTGCGGGTCGTAGAGATGGCATTTCACCAAATGTCCCTCGCCGACCTTATGGGTCGCGGGTTCTACGGTATCGCATGGCTTAAATTTCGCAGGGCAACGTGTGTGAAAACGACAGCCCGAAGGGGGGTTGATAGGTGAGGGCACATCGCCCGCCAAAATCACCCGTTGAGCCCGACGACGCGGATTTGGGTGTGGAATCGCCGACAGAAGCGCCTGCGTGTACGGATGCCTTGGCCCTTCAAAGAGGTTGTCGCATCCCGCCATTTCCACGATTTGCCCCAGATACATCACGGCAATTCGATCTGAGATATGCTTCACGACCGAGAGGTCGTGCGCGATGAATAGGTAGCTAAGATTGAATTCCTGCTGCAAATCCTGAAGCAGATTGATGACTTGTGCCTGTACAGACACGTCGAGCGCACTGACGGCTTCGTCACAAACAATGAACTTCGGATTCAGCGCGAGCGCCCGAGCAATGCCGAGGCGTTGTCGTTGCCCACCCGAAAACTCGTGCGGATAACGCGTGATGTACGAGGGCTGAAGACCCACTCGTTCCAGCAAGCCCTCGACCATCTCGCGACGTTGTTCGCCTTTGGCAATCCCGTGAAACTCGATGGCTTCGCCGATGATGCTCTCGATGGTCATTCGAGGGTTCAAACTGGAGTAAGGGTCCTGGAAGATGATCTGCATGTCACGGCGAGCCGCGCGCAATTCTTCCCGACCGAGTTCAAAAATGTCCCTGCCTTCGAAGATTGCCTGTCCCGCGGTGGGTTCAAGCAATCGAAGTAAGGTTCGCCCCGCTGTGGTCTTGCCACAACCAGACTCACCGACGAGTCCCACGGTTTCATTGGCGTTGACCGTGAAACTCACGTCATCAACGGCTTTGACCTGACCCGCGACGCGACCCAGAATTCCCTTGGTGATAGGGAAGTACTTCTTGAGGTTTTTGACCTCCAGAAGAGGTGTTTGTGTAGCCGTCATGCTCTGTCTCTCGTGACTCAGGCGGCCGTTCCCGGCTTGGTATCATACTTGAGTTTCCCGGATCGCACGTCGTCTGCGTACCAGCAGGCGACCATGTGGCCAGGATCAATTTCGACATTCGGTGGTTGTTCCGAACACTTCTCCGTCGCAAAGGGACAGCGTGTTCGGAAACGACAACCGGTCGGGAAATCCTGGGGGCGCGGAACCATCCCAGGAATCACATAAAGGCGGTCGCGCTCTTCTTCGTCGGCTTCAAAACTTGGCAAGCTCTTAAAGAGACCAAGTGTGTAGGGATGAGCAGGGCGTTCAAAGAGCGAAAAGACATCCGCGTATTCGACAATCTTTCCTGCGTACATCACGGCCACATGGTCGCAAGTCTCAGCAACAACGCCCAAATCGTGGGTGATGAAGAGAATCGACATGCCGAACTCGGCCTTCAACTCATTCAGAAGCTCTAGGATCTGAGCCTGAATCGTGACGTCGAGGGCCGTTGTGGGCTCATCTGCAATCAGCAGTTTTGGCCTACACGCCAGCGCCATCGCAATCATCACGCGTTGTTTCATACCGCCCGACATTTGGTGCGGATACTCGTCAATACGTTGTTTTGGCGACGGAATGCCGACACGCTCTAGCATCGTAATGGCCAGTGCACGTGCCTCAGGATATTCGAGTTCTTGATGCAGCGTAATGGCTTCGACAATCTGGTCGCCCACCGTGAACACAGGGTTCAGGCTGGTCATCGGCTCCTGAAAGATCATCGAGATGTCGTTTCCACGAATCCCTCTCATCTCGTCTTCCGAGAACTCCACGAGGTTTTTTCCCTCGAACAGGATCTCTCCGCCCACGATTTTACCTGGAGGGCTTGGAATCAGGCGCAGGATAGAGAGTGCGGTCACGGATTTACCCGAACCGGACTCGCCGACAACGCCAAGGGTTTCGCCTTTGTTGATCGTGTACGAAACACCATCAACGGAAGGCAGAACACCATCATCAGTAAAGAAGTGGGTCTTGAGACCCTTGATTTCTAGAAGTGGCTTGCTGTCCATCGTCACTTCCTCAGTTTGGGGTCGAGTGCGTCACGTGCGCCTTCACCGACCAAGTTTAGAAGAATGACGGTCACGAAGATTGCCAGACCAGGCGCCAAAATCAGCACGTCTTTTCCGGTCTCTCGACCGGCAGTAAGAATCTGCCCCCAACTTGGAGCGGTTGCTGGCCCAAGTCCGAGGAAGCTCAAGGAGGCCTCGATCAAGATGGCTCCAGCGACACCAAAGGTGGCGGAGACAAAGACTGGCCCGAGTGCATTGGGCATCACATGCCGAAAGATAATCCGTCGTTCTGTCAAACCAAGCGCAATGGCCGCCTGCACGAAGTCCTGTCGCTTAAGGCGCAGGAACTCGGCTCTGACCAGCCGCGCGATCCCCGTCCATCCCGTCAGGCCGATGATGAGCATGATATGAAAAATGCTCGGGTCATCGATGAATCCGCGCAGGGTCAGAATCAAGAAGAAGGTTGGGAAACAAATCATCACTTCGACCAAGCGAAGGACAACCATGTCGACCCATTTTCCAAAATAGCCAGCAAGGCCACCCAGAATCACGCCAATCGTGGTGTAAATCGCCACGGCGACAACACCGATCGTCAGCGAGATTCGCGTTCCATAAAGGATGCGTGTGAAGACGTCGCGACCTTCGCGGTCGGTGCCCAACCAGTGAGTGAAATCAGGGTCCAAGATTACCGAGCTCAGGTCCACGTCGCGGTACGAGTACTTCAACAAAGGGAAAAACGTCGAAACCGACGAATCACCGGATAATGTAATCCAGTCGACGTAGGGTTCGCGGAATCCACCAAGGTACACGAGCGTAAATACGATGGACTGCCCCAGGGCCGACCACAATACGAACCTCGTGCGCATCGTGACAAAGTCTCGCCGTTTGAGCTCGCCTTTGGACTTCTTCAACACCAGCCAGATCACGAAGTTCAGTGGCAACGTGAAAATGAGCATGTTGAAAAAGATGTCGAGACCGCTCTCGAAGAAGTTCCGGTCGAAGAGGGCGGTGAACCAAGGGAAATGGATCCCTGCCAAATTTGCTGCGCCGACGCCCTCAGGGATATTTGCGTAAAACGGCACGTTGAGCGCCAACACAGGCGCCAATACCGCAATCACAAAAAGCCACACGACTCCGTACATGCTGTAGTACGAGAGCGGATACTTCTGGAATTGATTCCAGATAATATCGCCGTACGACTTGAAGTCCGCTTCAGCTTTCGCCCGCGCAGCGATTCGCGCCGCTTCGGCTTGTTTGATGTCTTCCATCATTTACCTCAATCGAAGCTGATGCGTGGGTCAACGATGGCGTAGCTGATATCGGACGCGAGAAGTCCGAAAAGCGTCAAAACAGTCGAGATCAAGAGCACTCCCATGATCGCGTTATAATCACGTGCGAAAATGCTTTCGAACATGAAGAGTCCCATTCCTGGGATATTAAAGACGTATTCAATAACGACCGATCCACCAATCAATGCGGGCAACATCGTTCCCAGCAGCGTGAGGACCGGAATCATGCCGTTTCGCACGGCATGCTTGATGATCACCATCGTCTCAGACAGGCCTTTGGCCCGCGCAGTTCTGATGAAGTCGGCGCGAATCGTATCCAGAAGGCCAGTACGTGCATAACGACTCAGGCTGGCGATGCCGCCGTAGGTCATACAGAAGACGGGTAGAAGGAGATGGTAACTCGCGCTCACCAGATACTCGATGGTGGTCATTTCGTCGGTGCTGGCTGGGGTTTCTCCCCACCATGCTGGAAGCTGTCCGGCAAAACCACCGGTCGGGAAGTAACCAAAAGGGTCACCGTCTGCGAACCAGTTGAGCAACAACAGTCCGACGAAGAAACTTGGCAGCGAATAGAGCGCAAGAAGCAGGGCGGTGACGACGCGGTCGGCCGGCGAGTTCTGCCTATAAGCACTCCAGACTCCAATCGGAATCGAGAACAAATATGCGAAGAAAATGGCCAAGAAATTGAGCGTTAGCGTGTAGGGCAAGCGCTCCATAATCTTGTCCAAGACCGGGCGTTTATCGATATGGCTCACGCCAAAATCAAAGCGCGCAAGATTACCCCAGTACTTCGCAAAGCGGGTGTCGAAGAACATCATCGATGCTTTGTCGCCAAAGTCCCAATCCCAGCGGTCCTTATGAGACTCAAACCATGGAGTCCACTTTTCAGCCATCAAGGCTTCCATTTCGGGAAGGGTCACTTCATCGGTAGCGGTCCAGTTGCTGACCATTTCATTTTCCGCGCCGACTTCGCGGTTATAAGCACGTTGTTCATCGGTTTGGTTCTTGCCGTACTCGTTTAAGAGTCGCCGTTTCGCGTTCACCGCCAGTCGGTTGACTGCCAGCTTGCGAATGTCGATCCGAGCATCGGTCCGAGCGATGTCAATGAGATGTGGCACGACATAGGTACCCCAGTCTTCAATGACATCCTGAGCACTGATGACACGCCCTGATTTCGGCTTCTCATCTGCAGGAAGACAATTTTCCGGCGTATTCGCAGCGGTGCAGGTCGGACGAGCGAAGTCGCCAAGCACACGAAGCTCCTCAAACACATCTGCACGCGTGAGCATGAACCGTGTGTTGAACATGACCGGCTTGTCGAAATTGAACTGCTCTTTGAAGATTCGGTAACTCTCGCGAGCTTCCGTGGACTTCGAGTCTTGGGTGCCCTCAGTCGAAACCGACGAAGAAGTCGGCTTGCCTGGAGCAAGATTCAGCACCAAGAAGATGATCACCGAGATGAGAAACAAAGTCGGGAACATCAGCATGATGCGTTTTAAGATGTACGTTGCCATCGATTCGCCCTGCTAGGATTGCGGGTATGTTCCGGACATTACTTGGACTTCTTGGACCTGGCATCGGGGTCGATCCACCAGGGCAGCGAGTAAAGCTGAGGACGGGTCGTGTTGACCACGAAGTTCTTCACTTCGGGCTGCCATGCAGCGACGCTCTGTGGGGCGTAGAAGAAGGTGTAAGGCTGCTCCTCATGCACCAATCGGTGGAATTCTCGAGCCAATTCAATCCGTTTGTCTTCGTCGAATTCGACTCGGAGCTGTTCGATGATCTCGTCTCCACGCTTGTTCTGGAATCCAACGTAATTCGACCCCTTAGGTACGTCGGCCTGCGTTGAGTGCCAAAGTTGGTAGAGATCAAGAGACCAGTCGAGTCCCCATCCGCCCGCCATCGCGTCAAAACTCTTCTCGTCCATCTTCTTCTGCATCGTGGGCCAATCCATCGGCTGTGGAGTCAACATGACGCCAATTTTCCGAAGATCTTCTTTGTAGATGGCGAGCCACGATTTGTTCGTGGGGCTGTCGAAGAAAACGAGCGTGAATTTAAAATCAACCTTCTCGCCTGCCACGATTTTGTCCCGAATACCGTCACTGTCGGTGTCAATCCATCCTGCTTCGTCCAAGAGGGTCTTGGCCTTCGTAAGGTCGAAAGGATAGGGCTTGACGCTCGGATCCATGGCCGGGTGTTTGTAGTAGTAGGGACCGGTCTGGATGGCAGCCAGTCCATAGAGGACGTTGTCAATGATGCCTTGGCGGTTCAGGGCATAAGTCATTGCGAGACGAACCCGCTTGTCATTAAACAACTTTCCGCGTTGATTCCAACCGAGATAGGTAAAAGCGAACCTGTCCACAATCTTGTGATTCAACGTGCCATTTTTGAAGGGAGCGGATCCCTCTTTGGCGTCCAAAATATCGGCTTTGTAGCGATTCGGAGGAAGGCCTGGCAGCACATCAATTTCGCCGGCCTTCAACTTCAGATAAGCAGCTTCGGGGTCTTTCACAATCGCGTATTCAATTCGCTCAATCGGATAGTGGTCCCCGTAGTACTGAGCGTTGCGTTCCAAGACGACTCGCTCACCAGCGCGGCTTTCAACAAGCTGGTAGGGACCGGTGCCGATGGCAAACTTGGCGCCCCAATGGCTGTTGAACTTCAAACCAAGCGTTTCCGGTGCCAGGTCAGCTCCGGTTTCGTCTTTGGTGTAGAGCCATTTTGGAAGCGGGTAGCCACTGATCGTGGTGGAAAGCGAGTTGTAGATCTTACGTTTCCAAGTCACGCGGAACGTGTACTTGTCGATGACTTCGGCCTTGTCCATGTCCTCGAAATAGGACTTCGTAGCACCGGCTTCGACCTGTGGATTCTGAACCATGTCGAAGAAAAACACACAGTCTTCGGCTGTGAGTTCGTGCGGGGTTTTGAGCCAGGCGTTCTTGGGGTCAGAAAGGTCGACTCCCGCGGGTGTCTGCCAATAAACGCCTTCGCGAATGTTGATCGTGTAGACGAGGAAGTCGGGGCTGACTTCGATCTTGTAGGCGAGATCTGGAACCCATGTGTCGGGGTCCGAGAAGTCACGCCTTGCAAACGAGCTGTGAACCATCGCTTGGATATTGGCGACATCCACGGAGTTTTCCGTAAGCCAATTATATCCTTTTGGCGTATCGCCCAAGTAGTCACGCAGGGTCCCGCCCATCTTAGCGTCTGCAGGAATTTTGAGGTCCTTAGCAGCTTTCAGGATGTTCTTCGGGTCGTTCAACGCGGCCGCATACTTATCGGTATTGGTGCCGTTTGAATTGCCTTGCGAGCCATTGCCGCCTTGAACCGCGACGCCGTCGTCGAGTCGTTTCAGGATGCGTTCGCTGGAAGAGTTGAGAATGTCGACCTGTTTCTTGAGGTCGAGAGCCGTTCGCTGAGCGGAGTTGGTCTGGAAAAGGTTGACCAGAGTCAACAGCGCCAGCGCACAAATCGCGACGATCAGAATAACGGTAGCTTTAAACGTTCTTGGCATGGGAGGACCACTCAGAGCGTTGGTACCCGCGAATATCGCCGGGCAGAGATAAGGAAAAAGACGGCGTACCATAAAGAGGGCCGCGCCGGCATGTCAATTTGCGGCATTAAAAGCCGCGAAAGCGATAATTACTTTTTGTCGAAGACGCCCACGACCTTGATCGAGAGTTCAGCGAGCTGTTTTTCGTCGACGATATTTGGTGCTGACGCCATCACGTCAGCGGCCCGCTGAGTTTTCGGGAACGCAATCACGTCTCGAATACTTTCTGAGCGAGTCAGCAGCATGATCAAACGGTCCATTCCAAAGGCGATGCCGCCGTGGGGAGGGGTGCCGTAGGTCAACGCGTCCAAGAGGAACCCAAATTTTGCCTGGGCTTCTGCCTCGGTCAGACCGAGCAACGAGAAGACCTGCTTTTGAACGTCTTCGTTGTGGATTCGAATCGAACCACCACCGACTTCGCTGCCGTTAAGCACCAAGTCGTAAGCCTGCGCCTGGACATTGCGCGGGTCCGATTCCAAAAGGTGGAATTGGTCAGCGCGTGGGCTCGTGAACGGATGATGCATCGCGTAGTAGCGACCTTCGTCTTCGTCGTATTCGAACATTGGGAAGTCGGTGATCCAACAGAAGTTGAACACATCGCCGTCAATGAGACCGAGGTCTTGGCCAAGCTTTTTGCGAAGATTGCCCAAGGCGGCGCAGCAAACTGAAGGTTTGGCGGCAACCATCAAAAGGGCATCACCAGGTTCAGCGTTGAACGCGGCCTGAAACGCTGCTTTTTCATCGTCCGTGAAGAACTTCGAAATGCCGCCGCTCCAACCGTCTTCGTTGACCTTGACCCAAGCCAGACCTTTCGCGCCATAGATGCCCACAAAGGGCTCCATGTCGTCGATCATCTTGCGGCTGAGGATATTCGCACCATTCGGCACGCGAATGCCGCGGATGAATCCACCGTTAGCGACCGTTTCCTTAAACACCTGGAAGCCGGTGTTTCCAGCGAGTTCGGTGACATCGGTAAGTTCAAGGCCGAATCGTAAGTCGGGCGCATCGACGCCGTACTTAAGCATCGCTTCGTCATACGTAATGCGGGGGAAGGGCGTCTTCACATCTTTGAAGCCTGCGACCTCAAATACATCTTTCATCAGACCTTCACAGATGCGCATGACATCTTCAGGTGTGACAAAAGACATTTCCATGTCGATTTGCGTAAATTCTGGCTGCCGATCGGCGCGCAAATCTTCGTCTCGGAAGCAGCGAACGATTTGGAAATAGCGGTCGTATCCCGAAATCATCAAGAGTTGCTTGAAGATCTGCGGAGACTGCGGCAGCGCGTAGAACATGCCCGGATTAACCCGGCTTGGCACCAAGTAGTCACGCGCGCCTTCAGGCGTCGATTTCGTGAGGTAAGGTGTCTCAAGTTCTTCAAAGCCATTCTTGACCAAATACCCACGAACCACCTGTGAAACTTTTGAGCGCATCATCAATGCGCGCTGCAGGGGTTCACGTCGAAGGTCTAGGTAGCGGTATTCAAGACGCAGCATCTCGTTGGCGTCGCATTCTTCGCGAATCGAAAACGGAGGCGTTTGAGACTTCGAAAACACTTCAAGTTTTTTGGCAATGATTTCGATTCCGCCGGTGTCGATCCGGTCGTTTGTCTTGTCGCCACGGCTTACGACCTCCCCAACAACGGCGAGGCACCACTCCGATCGAAGCGAATTGGCTGCATCGTAGTGTTCATGGCTCAAGTCGTCCTCGAATCGGACTTGGACGATTCCCGTCTTGTCTCTCAAGTCGACAAAGATCACTCCGCCATGGTCGCGGTGATTTGCAACCCAACCCATGACAGTAACGGTTTGACCGATGTGCTCGGGCCTCAGTAGGCCGCACATTTCAGACCTTTGATGCTCAGACAGGAATGACACGACAGACTCCTCTCAACGTGAGTGTAGGCGCATTGCGCCGGGCCAGCGGTTTAAACACGGGCGCGCCAGCGTGTCAATCAGCGGTGGTGGAGCCTACGGGCCCTGAACCAGAAATGTACAAACAGGTACATTATATGTCAGGAGGCCGTTTAGATCATCTGACACCCAGGACGATTGAGATCGCGTATCTAGCCAAAACTGGTTAGAAAACCCAAATATGACCCGCAAGTCATTCCTTGGCACGGGACTTGAGTACTTGTATTCGAAGTCAGGCCAGACAGTTTGGCCTTTGGTTAAAGAACATTTGAATCGAGACATCATGAAATCCTCGTTGACCCTCCTGATCGCGCTGCTCGTCCTGCCTGGTTCCGCCAGTGCTGCAGACACATACGGCTACGCCAAGGACGAGAATGGCCGCCAATACCAAACCAGGTTCGACCTCCGTAAACGGTGGTTCTGGGGTGGGGCGGCCTCATTCGATGGCGACCTCACCGCAAATCTTCAAACAGGTGCCGTTTACGAAGAGTTCGACGAATGGGAAAACCATCGCGATCGGCAAGCATTTCTTGAAGCCACGCTTCAAATGTCCACGCTGGAACTCGATGCGACGCTTTATCGATGGGACCGATCGCGGCGCTCTGAGGAGCCGCCTGTGTGGATCACCACCTTTATCGGCGAACCTCGTCGTTTTGACGTTCCGCTACATTTGGGGCCTAGCATTGTTTTAGGGCGGGTGGCCCGACGTGAATTCGACACGAGTACTCAGACCCGAATCGACGTCGGGGAGGCGGGCTTTCACTGGACGCTTGCCCAGTCAAATACGCTTGAAGACTTTGTTCGGATTCGCTTGGCTGCCGCCGGTGGCGTGAACATCCGAACTGCACCTGACGAGGTTTATGGTTATTTTGCACCATCCGCATCGCTGGAAGGCCGCTGGAGCCCGTCGGACCGAGGTCTTTGGGAAATTAGCTTTGATGCAACGGCGCGTCGTGGATTCGAGCCTTCGGGGATCAATTGGACCTCGTTGAGCTCGACACTCGAGGTGGAACGAGTGCTCTTTGCGATCAACGATCAGCCGTTAACGGTCTTTATTCAGGGGCGTGCCGAGGCCTTCAACAACGTCGACGATCGACGATTCTGGGGGCTCGCCGGTGCACGAATCAACTTCTTTGTCCCGCCTCCGTTGCCACCCGATCAGTGTCCCAATGAAAAGGAAGATTTTGACGGTTTTGAAGACGATGACGGGTGTGCAGATCCAGATAATGACGGTGATGGCATTCGCGATTCCGAGGATAATTGTCCGTTCGAATCCGGGCTCAGGATTCGACATGGATGCCCAATTTCGGAAGCACCCTACGATCCTGACCCATGTGTGCGCGACCCGAACGGCTCTCGGTGCCTAAGTTGCAAGCTCGACCCAACGCTTCCTACGTGTCCACCCGCCGAAGAGCCCGTGGCGGCAGAGCCCGTCTCCGAAGAGCCCGTGGCGGCAGAGCCTCCAAATGCATGCGAATCGTCACCGGAAGGGTGTACGGATGAGAACTAGAGCCTGGATCGTAGGCCTCGTTTGCATGCTTTTGAGCGGCGAAGCAGTGGCGGCGGATTATGAGGAAGACGACAACAGTCGGGCTTTCAGGACGAGTTTTCCCCTGCACGATCGGTTTTCGATGTCGGCCGGGGTTGATGATGTACTGCACGCCCAGCCATCGTTCTCCGTAAGCCTAGCCGCTCATTTTACCCTAGATTTCCCCGAGGAAGAGATCTGGTGGGCCTTGCGGCACCGCATCGTTGCAACTGAACTGCGCTTTGACGGCAACGGCCGTGCGAGTCTGATCAAAGGCGAGTATCTGCGGCACGACATGTCGTCGTTCATCGTGGTGCCCGCAGATGTCGACTGGCGTGTGCCCGCTCCATTCGATCTGTCGGTTGATTGGCGCCTTATAAGCGTCGAACTGGTTGACTCAACAGCGAGCGTATTCGAGCCGATTGCCATGAGTTTTAGCGCTGACTTTTGTCGAGACGAGGCGTTTCGAACAAGGTGTGCCCTGGGTGTAAACACCGCATACCAATACGATTTTGGCACGAAAGAACATGTCATCACGCCGTTTTCGACCGCATCTATCCGGCTAAAGCATGAGACTGCCAGCGGCAGATTCGCCGTCGGTGTTCAGGCTGATGCGGGGTGGAGGCTGCGAACGACCGGAACCGATCGGGGTTGGCAGTCAGGATGGGCGGTAACCAGTGAACTTGAATGGATTTTTTTAGCGATCAACGATCAGCCACTTTCATTGGCGTTCAGCGCCGGGCGTGATGGTTGGGACGATTCATACAACGCCGGCGTCGCACTTCGCGTGTCATTTCCCACCCGTTGAATCACGCTCTTTAAGCGCGGTCTGCACATCCTTTCGCAGACATGAGTAGCAATCCGAACGATTCAAGAATCCACAGCCGCGTTTTGGCAGATCATTGAGGTATTTCAACGCCGGCAACGTGTCATCGCGGGCAATAATCTCATCGGCCAGCGGTTTGAGATCCTTGCAACCGCGGGTGTCGCGAATCTCAAGGTTCAGTTGCTGGTCACGCCGAAACTGGCCAAAAAGGTCGGCGTTTCGAATCACCGCCACAAGTCGCTCTCGACGCCTGCGATCCTTTTCCGTCACCGCCTTATCGTAGAGCGCCTCACGAATGGTCGAGTCGTTATGAGATTTCAGGAAAGTCGTCACCTGTTCTGCCGTGGACTCGTCCGACGCAGCATCCAAAATGGCCTTCCGCAAGCCTTCGTCGTTTTGGTATTCAGGTCGCAGTTCTGCGGCGCGAGCAAAAGCGATGAAAGCGCCGGCTGAGTCTTCCTGACTTTGAAGAACCGAACCCAAAAGAAAATGAAAGTGCGGATTGGATTGGTAATTTAGCTCGGCGGATTTCAGCGCGACGAGGGCCTCGTCAGTCTTGCCCTGCGCCTGCAACTCGAGTGCCTTAGCGATCTCGGGCTGCATGGCAAATTCGGAGCGTTCGTCGGCCAGCGACTGAAGTTTGACCGCATCGACCTTATCCCCAACAGCCTGCCCAGCCTTCAGGCCCAGAGTTACGGCAAAGCCAATCGCTACGAGCGCGATGATTCCGACGAAAATCAACAGGCGAGGCGGGCGTTTGCGCGCCTCTCGAACCAGGCCGTTTGCGGCTTCTATCGCCCACTCGGCGGAGTTGGCTGCCATGCTGTCGGGCGCCGTTGCCATCGATTCTGAGACAACCTTTGGAGCGGGCAGTGTGGCTGCGTTGTTGGCCGGACTGTGCACACGCGGCATGAATCCAGTATCCGACACTCCGTCGCGAATGGCCCTCAAGGCGTCCGACAGCGCTTCCGCCGAGGGAAAACGATCGTCTGGCGATTTTGCCATGCAACGAAACACAAGCTCGTCTAATGCTCGCGGCACATCAGGTGCGAACGCGATGACGTGCGGCGCGGGTTCCGTGACGTGCATGGACAAAATATGGGCGATGCTGGAGCCTTCGAACGGCAATCGTCCGCTCAGCATTTCAAAGAGCATCACGCCAAACGCATAGATATCGGCCCGTGCATCGATCTCATCGCCCATGGCCTGTTCAGGGGACATGTAGCTCGGAGTTCCGTACGTTGTGCCGGCCTGAGTAAGTTTGCTCGTGTTACCAATTGGTACGCGCGCCACCCCGAAATCGGTGACTTTCACAAAGTCTGGGTCGCCGTCGCGCGTCACCAGCATGATGTTTGCCGGCTTAAGATCGCGATGAACGATCTTGAGCTCATGTGCCCGTTGCACGCCTTCGGCGGCCTGGATGGCAATATGAATCGCACGCTGCGCGGGCAAGGGGCCGTCTTGAAGAATTACGTCTTCGAGGGACCGGCCGTCCAGCCACTCCATCACGAGGAATAGGCCACTCTCACCGTAACGACCAAAATCGGTCGCAGCGCAGACGTTCGGGTGTTCAATATGGGCGGCCGCCTTGGCTTCGCGCTGAAATCGCTCCACCACTTCTTCGTGGGCAAGCAATTGCGGATGAAGCACTTTTACGGCGACGTTCTTGTCCATGAAGGTGTGACGAGCAAGATATACTTGACCCATCGCCCCTTCACCGACCATTCGAGTCAGGCGGTATCGGTCCGAAAAGATCCGACCAACCAAATTGTCTTGCGGGGTTTGAGTCATGGCGAGGGACGATATCAGGATCAGCTCAGGACTTCACGCCCAGACCGACGTGTGTGATGTCTAAACCGGTCCACGTCGAGCACGCCTTGGCGATCCTGAAAACCTCGTTCTTGTCCGGACTGGCCTCAAGCAGTGGCATGAGGTTCCCATCGGCATTACGCAGCATGACGGTGAACGCATCGACCTTCACGGAACGGGCATTTTGTTCGACCGGATATTTGACCATCGCGTAGACGACCTCGCGAACGTCGTCGAAATGCAGGGGCGGGCTTCCGTCTACTTCGACGTGCCTCCGCTGAAGATCGATTCGGGCCAGCGAAACCGGAACAAGCGAGGTTCGCGGACCAAAACGCGCGGTCATCAGCGAAACAGTCATCAACGAGACGGCGAGTCCGACGGCGTACCAGTTATTGAACCCACGATAACCCTCGTAAACAAGGGTCACAAATCCAACGACTGCCGCGGCAACGGCACCCCAGAGGCCCCAGGTTATGATTTTTGGATTATCGCGCTTGGCCACCAGTTCGGCGCCCCACGCATGAGCGATGAAGTGCGGAGAGTACACGAGCTCAGCAACTGACGGTGTCAGTCTGCGGATGGTGCTACTGTCGATGTTGGTTCCGCGATTCGCGTCCGATGCAATACCCATCGACCTGTCTCCTTGATCATCACTATGCGCTGAACACGGTCACCGCTAAGAACCGCAAAAATTTCTTTTCGCGCAGGAGTCTCTTGTTCCTCGATGCCAGGCACCGAGTCTGTGAGTCGAGAGATATCCTCGCCAAGCAACATAGTCACTGGTTCGACATCGACCACCTCGCCATTCGCGAGCGTGAGTTTTCCGTCTGCAAGGACTTCAGACACAGACTTTTCTGACCCGTATCGAATGAACGCCTGAGTCTCTTGGCTCAAGAGTTCCTCGGCCTCCGGGTATCGCTGCTGTTGCAGGAGCCCGAACAACGTGATCACAGTCTGACGCGCTGCCAGATAGTCCTGTTCCCCCTGACGGTCATCGGAGCCCGGCGTCAGGTTCACATCTTGGGCCGAAACCGTGGGTTCAGGCAAAACGTAGATATTTGTGCACGCTGGTAGCGACGCACTAAATACAAGGGCAAGGATCAGTCTCATCTTCAGGCTCCCGTTTGGACGCCTCACAATTAGAGGATACAGGTCAGTTCGTCGAGCGTGACGACGCAAGGAATTCGCGGTATCGAATGAAGCAAGGCGTGGAAGGGTACGAAAGATTCGCAATCAGGCGAATTTGAACTACCTTTCGGTGTCGTAGAAACAGCCCGGTGCACTTCATGTCTTCATTTCGTCTCGATCTAGAATTTGACGGTCGCGTTCAGTCTCTGACTTTCAACACCCCCAGCGTGACGATTGGCCGTGATCCAGCTTCCGACGTGTTTTTAGATCACCCTACGGTTTCTCGACAGCATTCGTTGATTGTTGCCAGTCCGCAAGGTTACTCGCTGGTCGTGCTGTCACAAAACGGCCTCACAGGGGTAGACGGCAACAAGATTGAAGGATCGGTGCCGATTCAAAACGGAGCGAGACTTCAGTTTGGGCAGTTTCTAGCGACCTTTCATTCGGACCACGGCAATCCGGCGACGATCCCAGCCGGTCGTCCACTTCTTCAGGAAATCGCAACTCAGCCAGGTGTTTCTCAGCATCAAGGGTTGGGGGTTGGGATTCTCCACGACTCACCCACCGCGGCGATTCCCGTGGTTGGGATGGCATCGCCAGGTTTCGGGCAACAGGGCCAACCTCAAGGGTTTGGGCAGCAAGCCCAGCCACAACAATTTGCGCCAAACCTAAATCCAACCGGCGCCCCCGCCGCGCAGCCGCGGCCTACAGGCGCGATTTCGAATCCGCATACAAGCCACGGGATCGTCTCTTGGGACGACATCGCCAAACAAGCGACCTCGGATGACAAGGGCGACAAGGTCGAGACTCATTTTGAGCGAATGAAAGCTGCCAGTGAGAAAAACCGAAAGCAGGGGACAAACCCAGTCATTCTATTGGTCGTCGCGTTGGCGGCGATTGGCGCGACCTACTTTCTTGTCTTCGCAGACGACAACGATGGGGGCGGTGAGGTGATCATCGACGAGGTCAACAAGGCGGAGATTCAGTACCTTGCGGATGATTTCGCGTGTTTGAAACCTGACGGTTGTATGGACGCGGCAGAGAGCCGTTACAATATCGGCATCGAAAACTTGAAAAAAAAGCAGGCGGACGTGGGAAATCTGTTTCGCGGCTACATGAGCCTCGATATGGCCGATCGCTTCGTCAAAGCGTCTGGCAAACCACGCCCGAAATCGATGGCTGACCTCGATGCCAAGCGCACCGAGGCGCTGGCTGAGCTCAAAACGATCGAGCAAAACTACCAAGTTCAGTACCACCGTAGCCATCAGCGTCGAGCGTTCGACGACATGGTGGCCGCGATCAACGGAATGCGCGCTCAGTTTCCCGACATCCGTTCTCGCGTCTACAAAGATGCGGACGACAAAGAAATGTACATGAAAGAAAACGCTATCCTTCCCAAAAAAGGCAGGAAGTAAGCTCCTCGCATTTTTGCCGAGGGTCGTAGACGTTGACGCGACACGTGTCAGTGGCTATAGAACCGCACGCTTTCGGGGCGCCGTGCCCCAATCGTAATCTCCCGACAAGGAAAGCCGATGAATATCCACGAATATCAGGGCAAAGCATTGTTCCGGCACTACGGTGTTAACGTACCGCAGGGCATCCCGGCGTTTACGGCCGAGGAAGCAGTCCACGCCGCAAACGAACTTGGCGGAGACCTTTGGGTCGTCAAGTCACAGATTCACGCTGGCGGACGCGGAAAGGCAGGCGGCGTTAAGCTGGCTCGCACCGTTGCCGAAGTTCGCGAAATCGCGGCGCAAATGCTTGGCATGACATTGATTACGCCCCAGACGGGTCCAGAAGGACAGGTCGTTCGGCGTCTCTACATCGAAAGCGGAGCGGCGATCGATCGCGAGCTTTATCTTTCGATGATCGTGGATCGTGTCACGAGCAATATCGTGATCATGGCTTCGACCGAAGGGGGCATGGATATCGAGGAAGTCGCACATTCGACTCCCGAGAAGATCTTTTACGAGGCGATCAATCCAATCACTGGATTTCAAGACTTTCAGGGTCGCAAGATCGCCTTCAAGCTCGGGTTGAGCGGCAAAGCTGTGAATAAAGCAGTGAAGTTCATGCACGGGCTCTACCGCCTCTTCCTCGAGAAAGACTGCTCGATCGTTGAAATCAACCCGCTGGTTATCACCAAATCTGGCGACGTGATCGCGCTCGATGCGAAGATCAACTTCGACGACAACGCACTTTTCCGTCACCCAGACATCGAAGCACTTCGCGACGAAACGGAAGAAGACGCCTCAGAAGTCGAAGCCAAACGGCACGACCTGAGCTACGTCAAACTTGATGGAAATATCGGATGCATGGTTAACGGCGCAGGCCTTGCCATGGGCACGATGGACATCATCAAGCATTTCGGCGGCGCACCCGCTAACTTCCTCGATGTGGGCGGCAGCGCCGATGCCGCGCGAGTGGCAGCAGCGTTAAAGATCATCACGAGCGACCCGAATGTGAAGGGCATCTTTATCAACATCTTTGGCGGCATCATGAAATGTGATGTCCTGGCCGAGGGTGTTGTGAGTGCAGCCCGCGAACTCGGACTGAGCGTACCGCTCGTAGTTCGGCTCGAAGGGACGAACGTTGATCTCGGCAAGAAGATTCTCGCAGAAAGCGGAATCAACGTTCTGAATGCCGAGTCGATGATGGATGGCGCCAAGAAGATTATTGAAGCAGTGGGCTGATCCCCAGAGAACTTAAGGACAAGTCATGAGCATTTTTGTAGACGAAAATACGCGGCTGATTTGCCAGGGGATCACAGGATCGGCTGGTAAATTTCACAGTGAACAGATGATCGAATACGGAACCAACCTTGTTGCAGGCGTCACGCCAGGCAAGGGCGGATTGATGGTCCTCGACCGTCCCGTGTTCAACACCATGGCGGAAGCCGTGGCTGAAACGGGTGCCAATGCAACCGTCATTTACGTGCCACCACCCTTTGCAGCGGACGCCATCTTGGAAGCGATCGACGCGGGCATCGCGCTGATCGTCGCCATCACAGAAGGCATTCCAGTTCAGGACATGATTCCTGTGAAACGCGCGTTGCAGGACAGCGGTTCACGCCTTGTCGGTCCAAACTGCCCAGGCGTCATCAGCCCAGGCAAGTGCAAGATCGGCATCATGCCCGGCCATATTCACAAGCAGGGCAGCGTCGGCGTTGTCTCTCGCTCAGGAACGCTGACCTACGAGGCCGTTGGCCAGTTGTCGGCGCTCGGCATTGGACAGTCGACCTGTGTTGGCATCGGTGGAGACCCCATCAATGGCACCAACTTTATCGACGTCTTGGCTGCATTCCAGAACGACGACCAGACCGAGTCCGTGATCATGATCGGCGAAATCGGGGGTTCGGCGGAAGAAGACGCAGCTGCATGGGCGAAGATCAACTTCACCAAGCCATTGGTCGGATTCATCGCGGGTCGTACCGCACCTCCCGGAAAACGAATGGGACACGCTGGTGCCATCATTTCGGGCGGCAAGGGCGCCGCATCGGATAAGATCGCGGCGATGGAAGCAGCAGGAATTTTTGTCGCTCCTTCACCAGGGGACCTCGGGTCCACTTTGAAGCGCGCCGCAGGCCTTTAAAAAACACACAACCATTAAGGAGTATCAAATGGAACGCACACTTAGCATCATCAAGCCAGACGCCGTCGAAGGAAACCACATTGGTGGAATCATCGGCAAATTCGAGAAAGCCGGCCTTCGCCCTGTCGCCATGCGCATGATGCACTTGAGCCAGCGCGACGCCTCGGAATTTTACGAAGTTCACGCTGCACGCCCATTCTACAAAGATCTTGTAGGATTCATGACTCGCAGCCCTGTTTTGGTTATGGTTCTCGAAGGCGTTAACGCTGTCGCTGCCAACCGCGACATCATGGGCGCTACGAATCCTGCGGACGCTGCCGAAGGCACCATCCGTAAAGAATTCGCAAAGAACATCGAAGAGAACTCAGTTCACGGTTCGGATTCGGCTGAAAACGCTGCACGCGAAATCGCGTTCTTCTTCAGCACCACTGAGATTTACCCAAAAGGGTAAACCAAACGCAGGATAAGTCATGAATCGCACTCACCTAGATGAAGCAATTAACGCCCTTCGCACGGGTGAGGTGCACCAACCGATCGACCTCAAAGGTTTTACTGGCGCAGAACTTCGTGAGTTACTCACAGAAGGCCTGGGCGAAAAAGCTTTTAGGGCGAATCAGGTTTATGAGTGGCTGTACATCCATCGCGCTGAATCGTTCGACGACATGACCAACCTCGCCAAGTCATTGAGAAATGTGCTTAGCGAGGTTGCTCGCGTTTCGGCTCTGAAGTCGAAAGGCGTGTTTGCGTCGGATGACGGAACCACCAAATTTACGTTCGAATGCGACGACGGCGCGGTCGTCGAATCTGTGTTCATCCCTTTCGACACTCACAACTCGTTATGCATTTCGAGCCAGGTGGGCTGCGCGATGGGGTGCACTTTTTGTTACACCGCAAAGATGGGGCTTTCGCGCCATCTCTCGACGGCTGAAATCGTCGAGCAGGTCGTGCGTGCGCGAGCGTTCGCGGCAGAGCGGGGCGAAAACGTCACGAATATCGTGTTCATGGGGATGGGCGAACCTCTTCATAATCTCGATAATGTGATGCGCGCCTGTGCGATTCTGACCGACAACGAGGGACTGGATTTCTCGCGTCGTCGAATCACCGTTTCGACCAGCGGCCTTGTGCCCCAAATCGAGACGTTCATGGCCGAGTCGAACGTTCAACTCGCGGTGAGTCTGAACGCTTCGAATGACATTCAGCGCAGCAAAATCATGCCCATCAACGATCGCTATGATCTTGAAACGCTGATGACCTGCCTGCGCGAGCTTCCACTGGAGAAGCGCCAGCGAATCACGTTTGAGTACGTCATGCTCAAGGGGTTCAATGATTCTCTTGAGGACGCTAAGCGGGTCATTGAATTGACTCGCGGGATTCCATGCAAAATTAATCTAATTCCGTTCAATCCTCACCCAAACACGCCTTTCGATACTCCATCGGAAGATGCCATCAATGCGTTTCAACAGTACCTTGTTGAACGTGAAGTCTCTTGTTTCCGTCGCAGAACGCGCGGATCAGATTCGATGGCCGCATGTGGGCAGCTTGGTGAACCGTCAAAGGGTAAGGTTCCACGCCACCTTCGTAAGCGGCTGGAAAACCTCCACATAGAACTTGGGTAGTTGAAAATGAGTTTATTGGTAGTTGGTTCGGTTGCATTCGATTCTGTCGAAACCCCCTTTGGTAAAGTGGAAGAAGTATTAGGGGGATCAGCCCTATATTTCTCGGCCTCCGCCAGTTATTTCACGGATGTGAAACTCGTGGCGGTCGTGGGCGATGATTTCCCGGAGGAACCTGTTTCTTTCCTCAAATCGCGCAACGTTGATGTGGCGGGCCTTAGCCGCGCCGCAGGCAAGACGTTTCGTTGGAAAGGCGAATACGGATTCGACCTCAGCGAAGCCAAGACCCTTGAGACTCATCTGAACGTCTTTTCCGACTTCAAACCCGAGCTTCCTGAGTCTTATCGCGATTCAAAACACGTCTTCCTTGCCAATATCGACCCCGATATCCAACTCGACGTGCTGAAGCAGGTTCGCAATCCTGAGTTCGTCGCGATGGACACGATGAATTTCTGGATCACGGGCAAACCCAACGAGTTGCGTCGCACTCTCGAGCATATCGACATGCTCGTGATCAATGAGGGCGAGGCCCGCGCGTTGGCTGGTGAGTCAAATATCGTCAAGGCGGCTGCAGCGATCATGTCGTATGGCCCCAAACACCTCGTCGTAAAACGTGGCGAGTATGGGGCACTGCTTTTTTCGGGTGACGATGTCTTTTTTGCTCCAGCTTACCCGTTGGAAGCGGTTTTTGATCCCACTGGCGCAGGCGACACGTTCGCGGGCGGCATGATTGGGTATCTTGTACACCGCGGCGATCGCAAGGCATCGATCATGAGAATGGCAACCGTTCTGGGCTGCGTGATGGCTTCGTTTGTGGTCGAGCGCTTCTCATTCGATGCTTTGCGAAAGCTGGACGATCAGGCGATTCGCCACCGATTCGACCAGTTCCGCGGCCTTGTGAGCTTTGACCATTTGCATGAACTAGACGGCAAGTAGCCGACAGCGTTCCTTGCTTTGAAAAGACATGGGGGGTCAGTTAGGATGCGGCACTGACACGACTCTGGAGTTCTGATGAAATCACGATTGATATTGGCCTCGGTGACAGCGCTTGCGCTAGGCGCATTCGCTTGCGGTGACGACTCTACGGAGTCAAATAATTCGACAAATAACACCGCGACGAATAACGCCACGACGAGCACAAACAACGCCACGACGAGCGTTTCTGACAACACCGGCAAAGTCTGGGAGTCTGACTATCAGCTCCGCTTTGACTCTCTGACCTTTGATCAGGGCACGGCAGCAGTGGGTTTGAACGCGATCTTGGCTTCGAATTTCGATCAGGAACTCGATTTCCCTATCGTTGTTTTGATTGATGTGGCCGATATCGTGACCGCCTCATCCACGGCGACCATACGTGGTGGGTCGGGTCTCAAGACTGCGACCGCCGGCGAGTATTCTTGGGATCCGGATGGAGACGAGAACTACGAGGCTGCGACGCTGACGGGAGATTCGGGTGAATTTCAGGGCATCCTGCAAAACCTGAACTTCGTGGCAACATTTGTCACGGAAACCGACACGCAGAAGGTCGTGATTCCGATTCAGAAGCTGGATGTGTCTGGGAATATCAGGCTGTCAGAAGACGCGAGTACGGCCTCGATCGAAAACGGTCGGATGTCTGGATACGTGACTCAGGCCGACGGTGAGGCGACCCAGATCACGCTCGTCCCAGGCGGCGCCCCGGTTTCGATCGCGGCACTCTTCAAAACCACGAACCTCAATTACAACTCGGCCACGGGCGAAATCGTCACTAAGGGCACCGGGGACTCTTGGTTGTTGACCGCAGGTTTCACAGCCATTCCAACCGTGATTGCAGGCCAATAACATGAAACTCGGACGAGTCACTGGAACGGTCGTCGCTTCGACCACATACGAAGGCCTTGAGGGCGTTCGTCTGCTTGTCGTGCAGCCATTGAACACGGCGCTGGAAGCTGATGGACCTGCGCTCGTGATGGCTGACGCTGTCCAAGCAGGGCCAGGGGACATGATTTTCTGGGTTGGAAGCCGAGAGGCCGCTCTCGCCATGGTTCCCACTTTTGTGCCCGTGGATGCCGCCATCGTGGGGCACGTAGATCGCGTCGGATCACGTGATGTAACGCCAGCTTTCGAGGATCGCGGATGAAAATCTGTCGTGTGCAAGAGTCCGTCGTTTCAACTGTGAAACATCCCACTTACGAGGGTAAAACCCTCTACTGTGTGGTCGAGCTGGACGAAGTTTTTAAGGAAACGGGCAAGGAGTTTCTAGCCGTCGACCGTGTGCAAGCGGGCCCTGGCGACATCGTATTGGTGATGCAGGAAGGTAACGGAGTTCGACAACTCTTCGGGATTCAAGACCTTCCCATTCGCTCCGTTATTGTCGGAATCGTCGATCAGGTGCACACGTCATGACCGGTGCCGACGCGCGCGAAGAATTGGTGCATTATTCTCGGTTAATCTACCAAAAGGGCTGGGTCGCTAACCACGAGGGAAACCTTACGGTGCGATACGCCAATGGGCGATTCCTTAGTACGCCAACGGCATTCTCGAAAGCGGATGTGAGTGAGCGAGATCTCATCGAGATCGATGAAGACAAAAACGTGCTTCGCGGTTTCCGTAGACCATTCTCCGAATTCGCCCTGCACCTTGCCATGTATCGCTCACGCCCCGACGCACGCGCCGTGATTCACGCCCACCCAGCATCCGCAACCGCACTCGCCGTGATTGGGCGCGGGTTGGATCGCCCCATAATTGCGGAGTCTGTGGTCTCGCTCGGCCCCGTCGTCCCGTGCCTTCCATTCTTCCTACCGGGGTCAGCGGACGAGATTCAGGCCGTGGCTTCCGCCGCTGCACGTTTTGACGTTTTCATCTTGGGAAACCACGGCGTAGTGGCATGCGGGGAGAACCTGGAACAAGCGTTCTTGCGCATGGAATACGTTGAACATCTGGCTGAGATCGAGCGACGCGCGCTGTCCATGGGGACGCCACGCTATTTGTCCTGGGCACAGATTCAGCCGCTCCTCGATCGACGCAAATCGGCAGGCTTAGGGCCTGAGTCGCGTGGGATGACGCGCGAAGAAGCCTACGGAAATTTTGCGAGGCAGATGACGTGATGCGGCTAACGGGCGTTTTGATAGTCTTGCTTCTTTCGACCGCCTGTTCGGACCCCGTCACTTCCTCCACCAATCCAATCGTCACCTGTGAAGTCACGGACGACTGCGCGGCAGGCCGCGTATGTGTCGCAAGTCGCTGTGTTTTGCTTGCTGGAAACGGCAATGAGGACGCAGGTTCCGACGTCTCTTCCGACGCGGCGTTTCTGGATATGGGCCAGGATCTTGTTCAAAACGACATGCCTGGGACCGATTCCGACGGCGATGGCCTCGACGACGACTCCGATAATTGCCCGTTTTTAGCCAACCCAAGCCAGTCTGACGCTGACGGCGACCAAATCGGGGATGTTTGTGACGTGTGTCCTGAGGACGCCGACGCGTGGCAACTCGATTGGGATTCAGATGGGATTGGTGACGTTTGTGACGCATGCAGACTCGCTGCCGGAAGCGGCACAGGATGTCCCGATCCCAGCATCGACACCGATGGGGATTTGATTCCCGACGTTCGGGATGTCTGCCCGTTGGTTGCCGATCCACGACAGGTCGACAGTGATGGCGACGGCATTGGGGACCTGTGTGACAACTGTGAGTTGGCGAATTCGAGCCAACGTGATTTGGATGGAGATGGCCGGGGCGACATGTGCCAACGGCGTACAGGTTTGCCCGTCGCGAACGCCTCCCTAGACAGCGATTTGGATGGATGGCCAGACAGCATCGACCCGTGTCCCGCCCGCAAACAAGATGACCTCCTGGATTCGGACGGTGACGGGATAGGAAACGCCTGCGATCCATGCCCGCTCGATCCCAGAAACCAATGCGATGTTGCGGCCGATGCAGATGAGGACGGCGTCCCGGATTCTGCAGACAATTGCCCGCACACTGCTAACCGATCGCAAATCGACCGTAACCAAGACGGGGTGGGCGACGCTTGCCAGTCGTGGTTCAGCGCAGACTCCGATTCCGACACCATCCCCGATCGTGTCGATAACTGCCCAACGCTTGCCAATCCATCCCAAATTGATGACGACGCGGACGGTGTCGGAAACGCGTGCGAGTCCGCCATCGATGACGTGGATGGCGACGGGATTTTGAATGCTACGGATAATTGTCCGTGGCGGGTAAACCCGGCGCAATTCGACGCCGATGGCGATGGACTCGGCGATATTTGTGACCCTTGCCCGATTCTGAGTGGCCCATGCGAGTTCGACCAGGACGGCGACGGAATCTTCGATTGGCTGGACAACTGCGTTTTTGTTTCAAATCCGAACCAACAAGACACCGATGCCAACTCCCTTGGAGACTTGTGTGAATTGATGGGGCAATCCGATGCCGACGGTGATGGACTCAACGATCTGAGTGACCCCTGTCCGTGGATGCCGGGAATCACCGACGCATGCACTTTCGACGAGGATGGCGACTCCATCGCTGATTGGCGCGACAACTGTCCCATGCTTGAAAACACTGACCAGCTCGACTCCGATTTTGACGGCATCGGTGATGTTTGCGACCTCTGCCCCCAAGTCAGCGACCTTTGGAATATGGTCGATTCGACTGGCGAGGGCGCAGCATGCGCGGGGGACAGCGATGGCGATGGTGTTTCGGACCTTCGAGACAATTGCCCCAACATCCATAACCCCTATCAGGTCGACACGGACTCTGACGGGATCGGCAACGCGTGCGACCTCTGCCCGATTGTCGCGAACGCTGGCGACCCCGAAACTGCGCGTGACGCCGCGTGCCGCTTTGATTACGACGGGGATGGCATTGCTGACGGACTCGATAATTGCCCCCAAACGCCCAATCCACAGCAGCAAGACAGCCTTGCGGACGGCGTGGGTGACGTGTGTCGTGGGGATCGAGACGGAGACGGCATCGCTGAGCTTTGGGATTCCTGCCCCAATATCCCTAATCCAAACCAGTTGGACTCGAATCACGACAAGATTGGAGACGCGTGTTGGTCCGATCGAGACCGCGATTCCATCGAAAACCGTCTCGACATTTGCCCAGATATCCACTGGTTAAAACCTTGTCTTTAGGTCTTTTTTCGGGACTCGACTCGGTGGACTGGCAGGTGTTCTCAGTTCATGGAATCGCAGTTCACGATGCCTTGATCGAGCTGGTATTGCCGGACGCAGCGAAACGCGCGCGAGCGTTTCAGAGTCTCGACCAACACATGAAACTTGGGGGGCAGGGGTTGAAGCACGCGGCACTGCCGTTCCTCGTTCGACTCGCGACCGATTCACGCGTCGTTCAACGTGGCAACATCATTCGGTTTTTATGCTCGTTGTTGAGCGACGTGATGGTGCTGGCTGCGGTCGTCGAAAACATCGATGACTTCGCGAGATGCCTTGATTTCGAAGACTCTGCAAACGATGCGATCGTCCTGCTCGCGCTTTGTGGGCATGTTGCGCCGCTGGTCGCGATGGCAGCGGGTCCGCCTCGGCAGTCGCGCACGTTAGCGTTGTGGTGCCTGCCGACCAAGGCATTGAATACGGTGCACAGTCCGAGCGCCATCGAACAAGTCATCGTGTGGATCGCCCTCGCCGAGGAGCACGAAGTCCCGCTGACGACTCGACGAGAGCTTGAGTCCGTCGCGGCCGACACGTTCTTTAAGCTGCACCAGGAAGTTGAGACCGCGGATGGTTTTTTTCCGGACCTGATTACGCGAATCCAAAGGATGCAGCCCAAGTCTCGCTGGTCGATGCTGGAAGGCATCCTCTTTGGCATCGAACAAGGCGTGGCGATCGATGTCCTTACCAGCCGAATGATCGACGTTTTCCTTCCGGAAAAAGCGGCGTCTTTTGAAGAGCTTCCCTATGAAGCTCGTTTGCTCGTTTCAAGATTCGTGGCCAGTCGACAAACGTGGTCTGGCTCACAAATGCAGCGAAAACTTAAGCTGGCTGGCTTGCCTCACCAGCGATCAAAAGTAGTCGACGAATTGGCGCGATTTGGGCTCGTCGAGGTGATTATATTGACGCCCGAGATGTACGAAGGAGCCGTGGCAGTCGCGGAAGCGCAGGACACCGCCTACTGGCGAGGGACTCCGTTCCTGTTCTTCGCGGGCGACACGTCGCAGCTCGACACGCAGATTCCTGAAGCCCTCTCGGATTTCCCCGAACACGTGATGAACAACTCAGCTCAGGTGGCGGGGTGGCTCTATTCGGCATTTGTCCACGATCAGGCGCCAAGGCTTCGACACGTCGATCAAGGCAGCGGGATTGGACGGTACCGTTTTTACCCCCACGAAACCCGAGACACCCTTCAACGAATTTGTGAACAAAACCACTGGCGAGTCTTGGACATCACGGATGACGCAGCGATGGAGCCCTCATCGGCAATCCAGCGACTAAAATCAAATGGCTGGGATGATTTGGAGTTTTGGCAGACCGATTTGCCACGCATTTTCGCAAAATTTTGTCAGGACGGCCAAAGCGCATGGCTGTCAATACGTGGAGACATCGCGACGTTGGCTCTTGGGGATGAGTCGATCGCTGGATGTTTGATGGTTGTCTTGGAGGGTGGGCTCGACCCCATACTTGATGTGGTCACAGCGCATCCTCTGCGCCGCGCGGAAGCTGGTCGCATCATCGCCCTCGCCAAAGCGAGAGGGTTGGCTGCGGGCTTGAGGCTTTCGAGGCGGACGGTTCTTCAGTTCTGACGAATCGGGTACTCGCCGCCTTGCCATTCAACATGAAGGTCGTTTTCATCGCCTTCGATGTGTTGAGCAAACATGTAGTAGGCGTCTTTTAGGAATCGTGCCTCAAATGCCCCTGATTTGACCCAACAAAAGAGTTTGCCGTCTGGCTCGTAATGAAGGGTAGACGCATCCAGCGGCTCGGTCGTGTGGTCTGAGAGAGTGATCAACCCGGTCTTGAAATCCACGCGCGTCACGAAAAAGCCGGTTCGTTCGACCTCGATCGGATACGTAAACGTACCGACTTCCAGAATCCACGTTCCGCCCGTTGTCCGACCGACGCTTCTGGAAAAAAGGTCAATGATACGCGGGTTCTCAAAATCCAAGCCTTCGTGCCGCCACACGCCGTTTTCGTGCAGGACGATGCGCTCCAGCTTATGACCGGATCGAAGGAAGTTTTGGACCACTTCCGGTAGGGATTCATCGATCATCAATGTTCGACCGCGATGGGGTGTCCGCTTTCGAAGCCAAAAATGGCCGTCGTAAGGCGATCAAGAGACTCTGTGGATGCGGACTCAACCGCAGTTTTCAAGGCCTGCACATTCTCGGCGGTGTCATCTTCCACAAAGAAAAACTCGTCTTCCGTTGGGATTCCGAAACGCATTCTGGGCCCAACGTCTGAGTAAAAAACGTCCGCAAAAACCAGCGAGCGCACGGCGTTCTGCTCCATGCCAATCATGCGCCGAACCGGTGTGTCGGCGATCGACTCCCAACGTGCATCACGAGTGTTGTGGAATAACAAAGACCGAGCCGCGGCCACCACTCGGTCGTTTGTGGCCCCCCATCCGTCCACCTGCCCACGCGTGAGCAGACGTAAACCGCGGTCGATATGCAGGACGACGATCAGATGAACATCCTCATGAAATGGGACCGAAAACGCCGGATCACCACCGCTCGCCGCAACCGCTCCCTCAAGGAATGCGCTCGTAACCAAATTAGGCACCATTCTGGACGCGGTGCGCGCAAAATCCCACGACCTGGCGGGAGAGCGAGCAGGTTCACTCATCACCGTCGCGACCCCGCGTGCAAACGCTCGAATCGTCGCATCTAGAGAAGCCTCCGGTCGAGAATTCACGGTGGTTTCGAACGAATCGAGATCGAGATTCACGTGATGAGCAAAGGGGCCCGTTCCTCGTACCGCATTTAGAGTGTTTGCAATTTGCTCGACTTCGACTTTTTCAACGCGAAGGGCTTCCACCAATTTCGCCAGGGCATCTACGTTCATTCCTATCTCCTCAAATTCTGCGGACCCGGATTTCTGGGTTTGGCCGAGCGTTCAATCCGTGCCATTGCGCGGTTCCTAGGTGAAACGCGCTGTCTTCCATTTTGAACACCGACGGGGCGAAAGGGAAATCCGTATTCAGCCAAATCTCGCGCGCCTGCGCAGCCACTTCAAAATAGATCCGTTCGTCGCCCCTCACGGTGGGCTCCCCCACGATCATGACATCGCGGCTGGGCACACAAAAACACCCTGACGAGGCAGCTGCGTCCCAATCGTAGTCGGGCATCAACGCGCCGCGTGAAGACATGAGTCCGTCGGTCGCTTCGTAACGACGAATTTTCCCAAAAGGCGAAATCTCGACGTGGGGACGTGGCTTTTGAGTTCGCTCGTCGTTGAAGAGCGAATAGCGCGCGAATTCGTAAAGACTCTCCGCGTCAAAGGTCGCGTTTTCAAAGTCTGGAAGTGCAAAAATGTGCCACTCCTTCTTCCACGCAGTCACGAATATCGACGTAAAACCCTGGCACCAAGCACGTGTACAGACCGCTTCATCACAAAGGGTTTCGACGATTGGGATCGTCGCCTCGGGAACCAACCATAGCCGCCGCTCACCGTAAAGCGATGGGCTCTCGTGCTTCTTGTCGGAGGCTAATGGGGTGGGGCGCTCGAGCTCCAAAGTGTAAGTCGTCGTGATGCGGTCGATCCCCAGGCGGACCCCCAACAGAGTGGCCCACACGGCTCGTTTCTCATCCGGAGTGCCGTGGGGTGGAATGCCCTGAATTTCCACCGTGACGTGCCGGCGTCGAGCCAGAACCCTGCCGTTATGCGTTCCCAGTCGAAGCGAAAATTTATCCGCCACTCGCTCTAACCAATCACTCATTCAGCACGCGCTCGTAGGTTTCTTCTCGCCAGTGAACGAATGTGTCTTCGAACCCGTCGTATAGATGCGTCTCGATCTTCGCAAGATGCTTTTCTTCGATCGTGAAAACGTTGAATGACCCAGCAAAATTGGGTTCGGCAGGCGACGAATACGATGTCGAACCCGCCTCACAGATCCACATTTTCCCAGCTCCACGCAGATGCGGAAGCGTGGCTGTAGACACGTGATGGTTATGGCCATGAATGGCTAGATCGACCGCTCCGTGCCGCAACACCGACAAGACTTCATCAGCATTCACCAAATGCCTGAGCGCCTGTACTCGAACATGTGGCGTTGGGAGCAGCGGGTGATGGATCATCACCACCTTGAAGCGAGAACGCACAAGGGGGTCATCCAAAAGTGCGGCCGTTGCCCGGAGTTCATCCTCTTGCACTCGGCCAATGGCCATCATGGGCATCGACGCGATGCCTGAATTCATCGAAATGATCGCCACATTTCCGCGCAGATGGCAGACGGGATAACCGCTCGGCAATTGATATGCCGGCAAATCACTCTTCAACCAAGGTTCAAACGTGTTTTCGAACAAACGTCGCGACACGGCATCGGGTGTATAATAGTCGTGGTTTCCTGGGATGATGCTAACCCGCCTCTCGGAATCAGGAATCTCAGAAACGACCTCCAATGCAGCCTCGAACTCACTGGGAAGTGCAAGGTTGGTGAGATCCCCGCTGATGCAAACGTGGTCCACCTTCAGCGCTTCGAGCCGCTGCAAGCCCTTGCGCGCGACGGCCGGCGAGTGGGAGCTGTTTCGATGCATGAGAAGGTTGGTTGCACCCACGATTCGCTTGCTAAGAAAATCACGGATGCGCACGTCTTTCATGCGCCAAATATGCAGGTCGGAGACGTGCCCAATCTTGAATTCCATCACGTTTCCTCGAATGACCAACCATTCTTAATCAAAATTCTAGAGCCTTCTTTGAACGACAGGTTCGAAAGCTCTTTCCTGTGAGTCGTTAGAAACTCGTGAACACTTTCGGGCTCGCTGCGCGAATACTGGCGAAGGGCCCAGCCGATGGCTTTACGAATAAAAAAGTCTTTTTCATGCGCCGAGCGCAGGCAATATTCGTAGAGCCGAACGGCATCTGTTTCTTTCTTATGCCGCAATTGGCAAAGGATAGCAGCCCTTCGAATCCACAAGTGCGGATCCCGAATCCACTCGTCCATGATGGGACCAACTTTTTCGCGGTCCTTCAAGTAGGCACCGCCCACCAGATAATAAGCAATATCATCGACCAGATCCCACCACGCACCTTCTTCAATCCATTGTCGGTAAAGATCGAGGTGGTCGGCGTCGATCCAGTTTTTCCACGCTTTGGCCATGTCGATCGCGACGTACTTTTCTTCGCGATAGGGAAGGGCCCACAAGGCTTGGATGTAGTCACGGTGCTCTTGTGCGTCTTGCGGAACGAACTTCTTTTTGAGGTCTCGCACCATCACCTTTATGGCCGGCGCATTCACGCCATAAAACGGCATGTCCGTCTTCATGTAGGCCGCCATTTGTGGCGCCTTTTCGGGGACGGCGGCCGCCGTCAACTGAGCCTGAAGGTCATTGATGGCGTCCTGGATGTTCATTTCAAGGCACGATCGTGATGGGAATCGTCATGACGTTGTTCGCCGCATTCACGTCGCCCGTTGTTCCCGCCGGATCAACGACGAGGTGCAGGTATCCTTGCCCGGCCACGGCGGCGCCTGGGACATTTGCCCTGTCGGCAACCGATGCCGAAGAGTTTCCAGCAATGGTTGGCGCAACAAAGGTTCCGAGTGAAATGTCTGAGGCCATATTTGGGGTGGCCGACGTTCCGTAGAACAATTGATAGCTTGGTGTTGTTACCGAGATCGTGCCCAGATTCGCGAGCACAAATCCAAATCGGACTTCATCATTTGCTCGATAGGTTCCCGGTCCGATCGCCAAATTATTTGGCTGCAAATCCACGCCGGCAAGACCGCTCACATCAAGGTCATACGTGACGTTGCGTTGTGAACCGCTGACCGTGACCTGCAGAAAGTATCGTCCCGTTTGGGGAACCAAATAGTCGGTAAGTGTGGCCGATGGCACGCCTGGGGCGGTCTCGATATTTGGCCCCGGAGTTCGGCTGGGCAAGTAGAGTTGCAGCCGCAAGGTTCCCTGTTGAGCGATCGGAACCAGACTGGCGGTAAAGCTCACACGCTGGCTCGCCGTCAAATCGACGTAGAAAAAGTCTGTGTCTGTGGACGGACATCTATCGAGTGAAAATGCCTGGCTGGTCGCCGCCAAAAGGCTTGACGACGTGTTGAACGAATCGTTGGGCTCGAACGCGGAGGCACACAAGAGCGCGGGATCGACGTCCTGAACGTCGATATCCATGGTGTACGACGTCTCCACGATTTGACCGGGCAGGGCGATGACCACAGTCCGCAGATAAAAACACTGCGCCCCGTTTACATAATCACGCGAAACCTGCTCGACACCGGCTGAAGTCGCCGAAGACCCAATCAGCTGGAACTGCTCGTTAAAGAGCTCCATGTCGATATCTGCTGCGGCCGGATCAAAGAGAATCTTGGCGGTGAACTTCTTGCCATCGGCCAAACACAGCCGGTAGACGTCCGGTGCGGCGGTGCACGCGACCAGGTTATTAAACGACCCTGCGGTGACCGTCTTGGCCCCCGCAAAACTGTCGTTGGGCTCAAGCGGGTCGTAGCATTGTGTGACGACCGAAATCTTGCGCGAGACCGCGAAATTATTGAGTCGATTAGCCTCCGAAAGCTGACCTGCCGGGTCAAGATTCACCGCGATATAATAATCGCCATCGGTCAACGACGTTGGCAGAATCGAAGGGATCACGATGTCACGGAAAGCACCACCCGCCAGCGATTGAACCTGCATAGAGGTCATAGGGACATCGTCGGCATCGCCCACAATCTGGTTGGAAGAGATGACCACCGCCGCTTCAAACGGCGACGCGGTCGTCTGACCGACATTGTAGACCCGCAAACCAATATCCAAGTTGGCTCCCACCGAATACGAGGTCGATGCTGGGATGCTCAAGTCGCGTGCAACGATATCGACGCCAAGCGCCTGAGGAATCACCTGCACGTCGAGGTCATAGAGATTTCGGGTTCCGCCCGTGCCACAGACCGAAAAGATGTATCGGCCCGTTTGGGGAACCAAGAACGTGGCGACCTCTTGAGTATCCAAGGCGGTATCGTTGTCGATGGCCTGCACGCCCGAGGGTTCAAACAGAGTCGTCGTGAGGCGTCCTTTGGAACCGTCAAAGGTGGACCGAACGATCAGTGAATCATTCTGCGCCACATCGACGGCAAAAAAGTCACACGTGCCCGCCGCACAGACCGCCGCTGGGAATGAGCCTGCAGAAATGAGCTTGGCATCGATGGAGCGGTCGTTGGGCTCGTAGGTGTCTTCAACACAAGCGCAGTAGTCACCCTGAATCGTCGTGGTTCCAGACGCTGTTTTGCGATTATTGGTCTCGTCGTTTTCCGGCAACACTTTAGAGGAATCAAGCTCCACCCCGATGGTGTAGCGATCCACAAAATCCAGGCAATCGGCATCAAGTGTGACGATCACCTCTTTGCATTCTCCCGGCAGCACATTCGGCACATCAAAGATCAGTGTCGGCGTGGCGTTGTAATTGACGTTCAATCCCGGCGACAGCCAGATTTTACCTTGGGTTGCGCCAGACGGATTCGACCCCAAAACACAGACATTCAGCGTGACGTCAAACGTGTCACCGTCCGTGACGAGAGCTGGCGCCTCGACCGATTCTGGGTAGATGTCGACATCCACCTCGTCGGTGATGACGATGGGGCTCAAAAAGACATAGGAGTTGTTGCTTCGGAAGGCTTCCTGCAACGCATTCTGAGGATCGCAGACAATATAAACGTAATAGGTTCCTGGATCGTAGAGCCCAGGAACGACAATCAGACGTTCCTCGACCACGGATTCGTTGCTGTTGAGCGCCGGGATATTGATGTTATCGAGGCGCGGATCGGCCTGAGTGTTCACGCGCGGGTTGGCCCCAAGGTAGATGCCGCAGAAGAACGATCCGACATCGATCGTGCCTTCGTTTGCGATCGTGGCCGAGACCTCAAGGGTTCCGTTCAAAAAAGTGCGGTCTGGAGAGACAGTAAATGCCTTCACAGCAAGGTCAGGCCCCTCGACCGGCTGGTCCGTGACCAAAATCTCAAACGCAGCCATGTTGTTGTCGAGGTTGTTTTCGACGCCGTCGGTCACCTCGAGCACAACCAACACGTAGACCTTCAACTCTTGCATTTCTGGAGGCGTGATCTCGTTGTCGAGCACGATGGCCGTGGGGTTGATCTCAACCACGCCGCGTCCAACCACATCGAAAGGGTCGCTCTCAAAGATCAATTCGTCGGTGGCGTCCAAGATGTCATCCCCCACAGATAGATAGGTCCGATGAACCACTCCGAATGCATCGACGTTGGAAAGATTCTGAACCGTGAAACCACGTGTGATGGTGTTTAGGGTCGGATACGCGCGATCAGGGATCACAACGGCATTTGCGATGGTCACGTCTGGAATTGAATCCATGACGTTGTCGATGCGAACGATGCCCGCGCTCACTCTCAGGTTGTTGGTTCGATTGGTGTCACCCACCTGCGAATCAGGGTCGATAAGACCGACCACAAAATAGTCTCCCGAAGGCACGTTGGCGGGAATCATCGTGGTGAGGCCAGCGCTTCGCTCCTCCCCACTGACGATCACGGGGTCATCGGGCCCCGTGCCTTGAATCGATAACTTTCCAAGGAAAGGCAGATCGACAACATCTTCTGCAGCGACGCTCGCTGAGGTCGACAGGTACACACCGACCGCAAACTCGGCGACCACATCAGTGGCCGTATTATTATGCATGACCATCGATACTGTGATGTCTTCTTCGGTGCGCAAATTCGCAGGGGCCCCGCGAATGCTGTCCAGTTCGAGGTCTACCGGAGAAAGGACGCGGTAATTGGTGGTGGTTCTGCCCACTTCAACCGAATCGAAGACGGCTTTGACGATAACCTCGTACTCCCCGCCGCGTTCAAACGCGTGGCGAGCAGTCCCGCTGACGCCGTCCCCGCTAACCTGTGCACCGTCTCCAAAATCAACCTGCCACGTCATTCCTTCGGCAGTGGTGTTGGCTCCAGGCGTGACCAAAAGTTCAAAGCTAGCGTCGACACCGACATACCCGACCGCGGGGTCAATGGACTCCAAGACAACCGTTGCGGTGCCGTCGAAGCTTTCGTCACACCCGCCGCAGGCCATGAAGAACATCGCCGAAAGCAAAAGTGAGAATTGGAAAAGTGAGGAAATGCGCATCCATGTATCCTGGCATCGTGTATTCGCCTGCTAACCGCGACATCTTTATCAAGGGCACCTGCAATTGCAACCACGGCGCAGTCAGGAAGCAGGAATGCGACTCGAAGCGAGGATTCGAACCTTGACGATAATTGAACCGATGGTTTAGCCTCCCACGACTATTTTTTGCGAAAGACGACGCCATACGGCGCCAGCAGCAACGCCTTTAAGGAGGCAGCCTTGACGGAAAAGAAGCCCGATTTGTCAGATCTGAAGGCGCGTCTTGGTCTAACCAAGCCGGCAGCAGCCCCACCTGGCGCATCGCCACCTCCTGGAGCGCGCCCAGCGCCAACAGCGAGTGAAACCACTCCATCTGCGGTCTCTCCCGGAGCGTTCGCTGCGCCTCCCGGTCAGTTCACACCCCCTGGTGCCCCCAGACAAGGTGCTGCGCCGACAGGCCCACCCACATCGAATGCGCCACCAGTTCAGGCTGCTGCGCCATCGAACTTTGCCCCACCTCAGGCTCCGCAAAGCGCGCCTCAGTCAGCGCCGCCGCGTTCGGCAGCCCCGGGTCCAGCGCCCAAGCCAGCATCTCAAGGGCGACGCGCTGACGTGATGGCGAGTGCACCGACCGAGATTGATATCCACGAGATGGATCGAGCACCTGCTTTTTCAAAAGCCGTGATCATCATCTTCGCCCTGTGTTTTATCGGTGGTTTGGTGTTCGGATATGCCGCATCGACTTCGATGTTTCAAAACGAAATCAACAGCGCTCGAGTCAGCGATGCGACCGGTCTGAAAGAAACGTTCAGCAAGAAGATTGCCGCGTTCAACGAGGCCCTTCCGAAAATCATGGCGCTCAACGACACCACGGTCGACTTCGCAGCCGCAGAAGCATTGACCAAGTCAGATTTTGTGGTCGGCGGTAACCTGCTCGCCAATAATCGAATTCTGATCGGACAGGTCGCCATCGACCAGATCACCTCGTACACCACAGATTCGCAGCTGCTTGGCGCGATGTTGTTGGAACATAATCGTCTGACAAACACCGTGGATAAAGAAGAGCTTGAGCAACTCAAGGAAGATAACAAAATCCTTGAGGCCGACTTCTTTGGCGTCATCTTTGATTACAAGCATGCTTTGAAGTCTGGCGGCGACGAGGGATACCTTCCCAAAGAAGGAACTCTCGTGATCAGCCGCGGTCCAGTCGAGGGCGAGCCTGGGAAACTTAAAGTTGAGTATCCAGGATCGGGCAATGAAGGCACCGTCGACATGGTGGGCTACATTCCGATTGGGAAATCACAGATCCTCAAGTCGGGCGGAGCGAACGCGACCACACGCTACCAATGGCGAGTTCGTCAGATTAAGTTCCAAGCCGACAAGATTTCTAAGTACTCAGAAAACGTGATCACCGCACTTGATGCCGTGATCGCCGAGTAGAACTTCGAATTCAGATGGTTCCCCCCAGACCCACGTACATCGTGGGTCTTTGTGTTTTATGACTCAAACACTCATCGACATTTTTGAAGAACGCATAAATTCATCAGGCACCGACTTGGCGCTGCGTGGCTCTTCAATGATTGCCGGCGTGTCATGGCGCGAATGGTTCGATATCTCCGAACGTATCGCGGCGGGGTTGATGAAATGGGGTGTCCAGCCAGGCGACCGAGTCGCCCTGGTATCCCAAACACGGCCAGAATGGGCGTTTGTCGATATCGCCATCATGATGTGCGGAGCCGTCAGCGTCCCGTTTTACGCTTCCAGTCCAGCAGATTCGTTTGAGTCGATGCTCAGGGATTCAGAACCCGTGGCCGTCTTCGTCGAGGACCCGATTCAACTGCAGAAAATTGTGGAGGCCTCTGCAGACGTCGAGTCCGTCTCGAAAGTCGTGTTTTTTGATTCCGAAGTCGTGTTCCGTCAGCCTGGACCGGACGGAAAACGACAGCTCGACGTCGAGGACGTGGATTTTGGCCGATTGGACGTGAAGTCATTTTTCGACCTTGAAGGGGAAGGGCGACGAGCGATCGTCGAGACCCCCAAACTCGTGTCCAAGCAACGGCGCGCAATAAAACCCGAAGATGTCGCGAGTATTGTCTACACTTCGGGAACCAGCCGTGAACCGTTGGGCGTGATGCTCACACACGATAATTTCGTCGCAGAAATTACGGCCATCAACGCTCTGGGGATCTTGCGTCCCAACGACGCCCAGCTGCTCTTCCTACCGCTCGCCCATATTTTCGCCCGCGTTCTGTATTTGACGGCCATTGGTTACGGCATCGAGACCACCATGGTGTCAGACCTCCACCGTCTCAAGGAATACTGGCAGAAGTTTCGGCCGACCTTTTTTGCCGCCGTGCCGCATGTCTTGGAGAAAATCCAAGAACAGATCCTCGCTGACGTCCAAAAACACGAGTGGACATCGTCGGTGTTCAAGATTCGAAACGACGTCAAGAAATGGTCGACGAACTCGGTGATTGGACCCGTCGCACGTTTGGTCAGCACCCGCCTTGTTGAACCGGTCATTCACGCTCAAGCCCGCGAAAATTTTGGCGGTCGGATTCGTTTCCTGATTTCCGGAGGGGCTCCACTACCACTTCGAGTCGGCACGTTTTTCGATGACCTTGGAATTCAAGTGCTCGAGGGCTACGGCCTGACGGAAGTCACCGCGGTGGCGACCGTGAACGTGCCGGACGAATACCGACTCGGTTCCGTGGGACGACCTCTTCCGGGTGTCGAGGTCGCGATCGACGAGGACGGTGAAATCTTGATCCGGGGCCGATCCGTCATGCGTGGTTACCGCAATCGGCCCGTCGAAACTGAGGCCTGCCTTCAGAGTGATGGATGGTTTCGTTCCGGCGATTTGGGCGAATACGACCGGGATGGATTCCTGCACATCACCGGTCGCAAAAAAGACCTGATCGTGACTTCCGGTGGCAAGAATATCGCGCCTTCGCCGCTTGAAGAGGCGTTGCGGAACCATCCCCTCGTGGATTCCGCAATCATTTTTGGTGACGAGCGACCGTATCTGGTCGGGCTTTTTGCGCTGTCGACCGAGCCGGTAAGGAAATGGCTCGCGGAGGCGGCCGTAAATGACGAGGAAGGGCGTTTATTGCTCTACGAGGAGATCGCCAGGCACGTGCAAGAGGTTAACTCCAAACTGGCCTCATTCGAGGCGATTCGGAAATTCGACTTCCTGACGTCGCCCTTTGTGATCGATGAGGAAGTCACCCCCACGAATAAAATTCGTCGACGTCGCATTTTCGAAAAATACCGAAACAAGATCGACGCGATGTATCTGCCCGAAGACCCGCGTCGTTCCTCGGCCCGAGAGTGATGCGCTGGCCTTTTTGGGGCGGCACAAAGTCGGGCGTTTAAAGACTCGCAAAAAAACGAAGAGATTTTTTGACGTGATCCACGGTGGATGTACGGTGGGTGTAGGTGGAACACGGCGGTCAAACGCGGTGGGTCACCAACCGACTGCACGAGGGCGCAGTACGGGACACGTATCGAACGGACGACCATGAGGTCAAAGTGCACAAGGATGTGCCGCCGGTCGATGCATTTTGCCTACGCAGAACACGGATGTTCTGCATTTTGCCAGGAGGCAATGAGCATGAATCAAAGCACCGTCATTCGTCGCTCCCCTAAAAACCGCCCAGTATTTGCAGGGTTCCGTCGCTATGCACGGCAAGATTTGCGAACCGACGTGGTGATTCAGGACCAAGAGGGCTGGGAAGTTCCGTTGGAATGCATCAACCTCAGCCCAACCGGCATGTTTATCGAATCGCAATATCTCTTTGAGATTGGTGATCGTCACGTGCTCATCTTCAAATCACCTGAAACCGAAGAGTGGCTTCGTGTTGAAGCGAAAGTCGTTCGCATCGACACGGGCGAAGCCGATATCCGCGTCGAGCCGGCCGAACCCGCCGCGCCTGGAATGGCTTACGAGTTTGAAGCGACAGACGACCGAACTTGGTCAGAGCTGTGCGCTTTGCTGGCCCGCTGAATGGGCATGCGACCCCACGAATTCCAGAAAATCCACGGCCTTGGCAACGATTTTATCGTTTTAGACAGGCCATTTGTCCCCACGGACATCGAACTTTCACCTCGTCTTTGCGACCGCCATTTTGGCGTTGGAGCAGACGGGGTTCTTTTTTTAGAGACAGGCGCCAGCGACGCGTACGACGCCCGCCTTGTGATCATTAATCAGGACGGAAGCCGCCCACAGATGTGTGGCAATGGCGTCCGATGCGTGGCCAGATATCTGGTCGAAACCCTGAATTATCCAACGACACTCCGTATTCTGACCGATGCTGGGATTCGTACCTGCCAGGTCACCCCGGTCGAATGGAAGGTCGCCGTCGATATGGGCGTCGGCCGGTCCGACGGCGTCTCAGAGTTCTCTGGGATGGACTGGGAATTGGTGAACATGGGCAATCCCCATGCACTTCGCTTCTTTGACCAAGTGCCAACCCTCGAGAGCATCGATGCGTTGGGCGCAGCTGCCAATTCAGACAAAGAAGTCTTTCCTGAGGGGATCAATCTAGAGTTTGTCGCTCTGGAAAACGGCCAGCTCAAAGTTGTCGTTTATGAACGCGGTGTTGGCCGCACCATGGCCTGCGGAACCGGAGCTTGTGCGGTCGCGGTCGGCGCCTGGCGGAACGGCCGGATCCCAGAAGGACCTGTGGACGTCGAACTGCCTGGCGGAACACTTACAATTGAAGACAGAGACGGCATCATCTGGATGACAGGTGGGGCCACTTTGGTATATCAAGGCGCGCTTTCCTCGGAATTGCGCGGTTCTTAAGACACGGAGGTCTAGATGCGATTGATGCAATTGATACCACTCGTCGCGATATTCGCCAGCGGATGCAACTCAAACGTTTTTTACGCGGGCAACCTCGCCGTGGCGACCGTACCGTGCGTCCTGCTCTATTTAACATTGAACCTCAAACGCGAACGTAAATGATCGACTATAAAAAGCTTTTGCCCGTCGGAATCACGGTCGAGAAAGTTTTTTCCGACGTGTTGCCAACCGTGCACGCTGCGCAATGTCATGAGTACGCGGACTATATTGAGGACCTTGATATCGTTATCGCGGTCCGACTCACGGATGCGAGGAAGCTCTGGACGGTACGATTCAACGGTGATGAGATCGAAATTGAAGACGACGAACTCGTTGATTTTCCGATCTTAACCATCGAAGGAACCCAGAAACAGTGGCCAAGCTTACTGCCCTATCTGGTCGACATGCTCACAACGCTTGAGTCGCGTCGTCAAGAACTGAAGCCCAAAAACCGATTTGATGCCACGCTCCAGGCGGCCCTCGAACGTTTTGACGGCGTGATCGACCTCTGTGTGACGGGGGACGATCCCACCGATAACCTGCGCTTCCGAATGATTCTGAATAACTACGAAGAACACACCTCGTTCCGACGTTTTTCGATCACGATTCCACGTTCAGTTGTTTTTGACGTTGTCGAAGGCCGCACACCCATCGAGTCCGCAGCGCGCGGGCTTTCCGTGCAGGGCGACGTTGGCCTCGCCGTCGATCTCGGCGGGACAATCCTCGAACACTTCCAACCCTAAGCGTCCCCCAACCAGTTTTGGTCCTTGCGGCCGCGTGGGTTCGTGGATAAAACACCCGCATCCAGAACGAAACTCCGGGTCCAGAATGTTCATTCAGCCCAAGGATACAGGGTGGATTGAAGTTGTGTGTGGTCCAATGTTTTCGGGTAAAACCGAAGAATTGATCCGCCGAATTCGACGTGCAAGTTACGCAAAAATGCACGTCCAAGTCTTCAAACCACGTATCGACGACCGCTACGACGCCGAAGCAGTCGTGTCTCATAATCAAGACAAGCTGCCGGGAATCCCCGTGGCCGACGTCGCGGAGATGCGCGCAAAGTTGGATCCCCACGTCGAGGTTGTCGGCATCGACGAACTTCAGTTTTTCGACCCCTCAGTCGTCGATTTCTGCGATGAACTCGCCGACAAAGGTTGTCGCGTGGTGGTTGCAGGTCTTGACCTGGACTACTTGGGGCAACCCTTTGGTCCGATTCCCCGATTATTATGTGTCGCAGAGTTTGTGACCAAGTTGCTGAGTATCTGCGTACGTTGCGGAAACCCAGCCCACTATAGTTATCGTATATCAACCGATCCTCAGCAGGTGCTCGTTGGGAGCACTCAGCAGTATGAGGCGGTATGTCGCCGGTGTTACCGCGCCTAGGAGAGAAGATGCCCATCACTCGTGATAGTCTTGATGTCTTGATTTCAAGCGAGACCCTTCAACAGAAAATCAACGAACTTGGTGCACAGATTACTCGTGACTACGCGCACGACCCTGACCTGCACATGATCTGTGTATTAAAAGGATCGGTACTCTTTTTTGCCGACCTCGCACGCGCCATCGATTTGGACGTGACGATGGATTTCCTTGGGTTGTCGAGCTATGGCGACAGCACGGAAACAAGCGGCGTCGTGCGGATGACTCAGGACCTTTCGAAACCCATTAAGGGACGAAACGTTATAATTATTGAGGACATCATCGACACCGGGCTCACAATGAAATACCTCATTGAGAACCTCAGCACTCGCCAGCCCAAGAGTATCAAGGTCTGCACTTTGTTGCATAAACCCGATAATCGAACGGCAGAAGTCCAAATGGATTATATCGGTTTCGAGATCCCTAACGAATTCGTCATTGGATACGGCCTGGATTACGCCGAAAAATTCCGAAACCTGCCGTATATTGGGGTTGTCCGGAAGAGTGATGGCGTGTGACCAAAATTGGAGAAAGTAAAATGAGTAAAAGACACGTCTGGAAGACTCTCACGGTCGCCGCGGTCACCGCGACGAGCCTGCTCGTCGGCTGCGAACAACCCAAATGGGACGACGGCGCCTACATTTCAAAAGTGCTCGCCGAAGGCGACGCAGCCAAACAAAGCCTCGCGCTGAGCAAGCTTTCTGAGCTTTCGCCCGAAAAACAACTCGATGCCGTCCCGGGTCTTGTTGCTGCCTATAAGAAGGGCGGGGCGGTCCAAAAGGACGCCATGCAGGTGCTTGTTCAGTTGCGCGATGAAAGGGCCAAAGAAGCCTACATCGAGGAACTCAAGACGAACGCCTCGAACTACGCTTCCGCCTCGGCAACTGCGCTTGGCGATCTGAATGCGATCGACTCGATCGACACGATGGTGGAGGTCCTTAAGACCACCGACGATGTTGATGTCAAATCGGGCATCATTCAGGCTTTCAAACACATGCCTGAAGCCAAATTGGTTGGGCCCCTGGTCGAAATCCTGAAGCTCGACGTCGACAGCAACCCAATCCTTTTGCATGCGCATGCGTGTGATGCGCTGGCTGAAGTCGCCATCGCTCATCCCGACGCGATCAACGAGGACGCGATTAAGCAGGTTACTTTGGCGGTTTTCTTCGCCAACAACACCAATCAGAGTGTGGATAAGGAATGCGGGCTTACGATTCAAGCCTTTGGCGCCAAAGCCGTTCCTGAACTCATTAAGATCTACAAAGGTGAGCGGGCAGACATCCAGAGCCTGATGCTCAAGTACGACACCCCGAACGCACCAAGCTCGCAAAACCATCCGAAACTCATCGCGGCCAAACGGCTTGCTTCCTTGCGAGACAAGTCAGCCGTCGACGTTTTGATTGCTGACCTGAGCTCGACGAAGGCAGCCCCCAAAGAACTGCAGGGTCAATCTGCAGTGAACTGGCGAGTCAAAGAAGGTCAGGTCACGAGCGAAACCATCTACGCACTTGGCGATATTGGTGACCCCAAGGCCAAAGATATTTTGGTCCAAGTGTTGAACAACGACCTCGCTGACGAATGGGACGACATCACCGACGGCATGGTTGAATTGCAGCTGCGTCAGGATGCAGCCAGCACGTTGAATCGATTGGGTGATCGCAGTGCGCTTCCAGCACTTCTGAAAATGGCCGAAAACGGCGTGGTCAACGATTTCGAAAAACGCGCCGCCATTTTGGAAAAACAGGGAGGGGCGGTCAAAGAGATCGAGCGCTATCAGTTCAACTGGATGGTTGGAGCCGAGTACGCGCAGTTGGCGACGGCGGCAGGCCGCGCAGATTGGGACAAAGTGGTCACGAATACCGCTGCAAAATATCCAGATCTCGCCAAGAAAATGGGCGAGTACAACGTGATGTTCGACGTCGCCAAAGAGTGTGCAGATAAAGGCGCACCGGCGGAACAAGCCAAGTGTCTGCAAGCTAAACTCACAGATCCTTCGCCACTCGTGCGCAACAAAGCTGCATGGGAGCTGATTCGCTTGCCAGCAGATGTAGCTGGCCCGGCATTGCTTGAGGTCCTACCCACCGAATTCTTGGACACCCGAGAAATCATCTCGTTTGGTATTTATCGTAATCCCACCAAGGATTCGTTGGCCAAGGTCGAGGAAGTGCTCGCCAAAGAAGCCAATAACTCGCAGATGCCTTACCGCTTGGACCACCTGCGCTTGAATTACTTGCGCGCCTGGCTCAAGACCTCCGCCAAGCTCTGACACTTGTTTCGTGCGTTCCTCTCGAATCTTCGTACAATGGAGATTCGAGAGGAAAACATGTCAAATACGCGCGGCACCGTTGAAATTTACGAGGGGAACAACACCATCCGGAAACTGATGTCCGACGCGCTCATGCGTGCGGGCTTCAGCGTTGTCGAGAGGACGGCTGGTTCCCCCACGCCCGCCGAAGGCTGCGACCTCTTGGTCGTCGACGTCGACAGTGGCTTGCCTGATACCGACGCGAGAGCGCGGGTTTATCAGGAAGACGAACGGCCCGTGCTCTACTGTGGAGTGCGATCGTCGCGAGAGCGCTTTCCGTCGAATCCTTGGCTCGATCGCCCATTTTCCAAGAACACGTTCTTGTCTGAATGTTTGATTCTGGTCGAAGGACCCACCGCAGAAAGAATCACGATCGCGGGTGACGACGATCCGATCACGCGCGAGCTGCACTACGACGAAGCGATCTCACTCGAAAAGCAGTTAGGCCTTGAGCCTGGTGTGTTGAGAACCGATCACGGCTACGAAGCCGAAGCCGAAGCCGACGAGGATGACGTGATGGATCTCGATGCGCATGGGTCTGCGATCATCGAAGTCGCGGACCTGCGTTCGTTGATGACCGGTGGGCGCTTGGTGGGCTCGGTGGCGACTCGGCGTGTGGATGCGAACGAACTCATTCATGACCGGTCCGAGTTGCCGCGGCTGATGCCGCGCACGCCTAGCTTCAATCAAACAATGCCAGACACGCCGCTCGCGATGGCGTCTTTGGCCGATGGGCAAGACCTGTCGAACACGACCGAGAGCGGCATCGTTCCACCGCCAGATGAAACCGATGCTTCTCGTTTATCGGCCGACCTCAAGAATGTGGCGAGAATCCTTGCGGATTCGTGGAATCGCATTGGGGTAACGGCACGCACAGAAGACAGAGCTGACCGAATTGAACGCATCCTTTCATCGCTCTTCGAGGGGGGAATGCGCGCTGTATCGCAGGAGATTCGACGCATACCTTCGGGTGTCGGTTTTGCGGGCAGTCTTGAATCCTTGCCTGTTATCGACCTGCTGCGCACGATTCGCGACCGCAAACTACGAGGTCGGCTTGAAATCAGCGTCCCCGACGCGACCTGGGTGCTTTTTTTAGAATCGGGCACGATCGACGACCTCGAAAATCTTTCCGGTTCCGCAGATCTTCAGCTTTTGGATGCCTTGTTGGCGATGCAGCAGCTTTCGCCGACCCATCACGTCGAGATGTCGAAAGGTTACGCCACCGGGGAATTTCATGAGCCGGCCGCTTTCAAACTGGTCCAGGATCAGGTTGTCGCTCTCGAGGACGTGCAACGTGCGCGAGTTCGCTGCTTGAAGGACGCTTTCCGCGTAATCTGTGCCGCGAGGCGAGGAAATTTCGCGTTCCTCGAAATCCTCAATGGAGACGGGCAATCTTGGCCTGTACGTGGACTGGGTCAAAGCGTCGACACCTTGCTCCTTGAGGTTCTGCGTGAATCCTCATTCGATACCGGAGACTCGCAGGCAACCGCGAGAACCGTGCTGATGCTGGATGCTGGTCGAACTGCCTCACTCGCGCCAGAAGCCCTGACCGAGGAAGAACGAGCGGTGTTGATCTTCTTCAGGGACGGCGAAAAGGTAGGCAGTATCGTCGAGCAACTCTCGCACCCTGAGCTGGAGCGCATCGTGAACCGGCTTAAGAAGCTGGAACTCCTGAAACGAACAAGCCCCAAAATCGTCACTCCGCGCGTGGTTTCACCTCCAATTGAGGTGCGCAGTCAAACGGTAGTGAACCCGCTGACCGACGTTTTGTCTCGAAACGAGAGGCGAAAGAACTCCACCGATGGCGACGATCAGCCCACTCACCTCAAAAATTCGATTCATATCGGGCCAGACCTCGACGATGACGATGAATCGAACACGGACACCGACAATCATCTCGACGATGATACGCCTGCTTGACGCCCGTGGCCGCCGGCGTGTATTTTGCGGACGTGAAATCCCTCCTTTTATTGATGCTGTTGCCCGCACTGGTGGTCGGGTGTGAAAGCTCCGACTGGGCAAGCCCCGGTCCTCAAGACGTTTTTGAGCAGTTTCTGCTCGACCTCGCCATGGGTGAAAATGAACACGCATTCGCGGTGATCGAGCCCAATGACCGCGCGGAAATTACGCGCGCGCTGAAGACGCTGAAGCTTCCGCAAGACGCCATGCCGCAACCTTACGACATGCTCGTGGTCGCGGGCGTAAACAACCCCTATGAACTCAAGAGCATTCAAGTCGAGCCTGAGCTCAAGGCCGAACCCAAACCCGGCACGCGGGTCCGATTGAAACTCCATTTCAATGGTGATCGCGACTCAGAGGCGTTCATGATCTGGGACGGCAAAGGGTGGTTTGTTGACCTACCTCTGGATTCCAAAGGCTGATTGCCTGAAAGGACGATACGGATGAGTGATCAAGACGATATTCCAGAAGGCATGCAACGACCTGGTCGTGCAATCCAACAGACCGCGCCAGGCGTTTTTGGCGCGCGCGAGCTTCCCAAAAGCCATGTTGCGGCTTCGTTATCCACGGGCGACGTGGTCGGTGGTCGCTTCGAAGTCCTACGCTATCTTGGCGCGTCAGGCGGCGGTATCTCGTATCTCTGCGTCGACCAGTCGCATGAAAACGAAGTCGTCATCAAAGTGCTCGCGATGGCCCCACCATCGAAGACAAAATTCGATGAAATGTACGATCAGGTCAGGATCGCGAGTGGCATCAGCCATCGAAACCTCACCAAAATCATCGGCATGGGACGCACTCCAAGTGGCGAGGCGTTTGTGGCCATGGAGTACGTCAAAGGGGCGACTTTATCGTCTTTGATTGCCCAACGACGTCAGGAATCTGGCGCGTTGAGCCTGAGAGATGCATTTACCGTTATCGCGCATATTGCCAACGGCCTCGATCCTGTCCACGCCCGAATGGCTCACGGGGTTTTGACTCCCTATAACGTCTACATCGAGAAACGCGGTGTCGTGCGTGTCGGAAACTTGGCCTTCGGAAAACTCGCAGCCGAGATGTTGCTTGAGCGAAACGAAGGTCCTTACGTCGACTCGATCTACGTCGCTCCCGAAATCGCGGATGCGCCTGAGTTGTTGAACAGCGCTGCGGACATCTACAGCCTTGGGATGCTCACCGCTGACATGCTCTGCGCCAACGGTCTGTCGAACGACCGCGACGAAGCGCGATTCAAAATCGCTCAGGAACTCTCAGGCTACCCGCCGGAACTCATGAAATTGATCATGCGGGCGATTGGTGAGGATTTGACTGGGCGTCCAAAGGACGTGGCCACTTTTCGCGATTCACTCAAGAAGATTGTGGAATCCACAGGAATCCAATTGTCCGGACCGCCTCCACCCGGCGGTCTACCGGTCGAATCGGCAGTTCACGAGGCCGATGCCGAAGAGGATATCTTCGCCATTCCCGAACTGTCCGGTCTGGCCGAGCCGACCGACACGAGCAATGAGCGGTATTTGGTTCAGCGAGAAGGGCTCGATTATGGACCGTTCAGCGCTGAAATGATCCTGGAACAACTTCATCGCGACGAAATCGACGAATTCTCGCCGGTCCTCGATCGCGTGTCCCAAGACCGTATGCCACTGGGTGAATGCCCACGGTTCAAGCGTGACGTTCAAGAATACCTTCCTAAGCGCCAAGAAAGACGGCGCATTGAGGCTGAGCTACGCGCCAAACGCCAGCAACAAATGAAGAAGGGCGGACTCGGTCTGCTCTATTCGGGAATTGCAGGTGGCGTGATTGTGCTGGGAATCATGATGACGCTGTATTTCCTGCAGCCGGCACCGGAGCCGATTCCGCTCGATCGCGCTTTTGCGTCATTGGATTATAAATTCCAGCCACCGCCCAAGGATTTCCAAGCGGTCGCCGTGGACAGCTCGTTGTTGAACTCGATGTTCAATCCGAAGGCCAGTGAAGAAGAAATCGCCAAAGTCTTGGCAACCAAACGCAAGAAATCACCGCGGCGCGCCAGCTCGAACAGCAAGAAACGTAACGGCGAGCAGGGCGGAGAGACCGAGGTCCAAGAGATCGACATGAGCGCAAATGGAAGCGACCATATTTTGACCGATGAGGACGTAAACGACGTCATCATGTCGAATTTCGGTGGCCTGCGCTCCTGTATCCTCACCGAACTCAAGTCTGATTCCAGATTTCGCGGCGTGACCGTCCAGTTCTTTGTTCGTCCATCGGGAACCACCGGCGGCGTAAAAATCAAAGAAGAGAAATACCGTGACCGTCAGGTGGCCGATTGCCTGACCTCTCGCTTCCGCAGCATGAAGTTCCCCGATCACGGTGGACTTAATCGCGGCGTGACGTTCCCATTACTTGTCCAATAGACCGCACACGCAGGGGCCCGCATGAAAATCGAAGTTCTTCAACGAATGATGGAACACGAATTGGGTTGGCGTCGTGAAGGCGGAACGTTTTTCGTCAAAGACGGCGTGAAGGCCACAGCGCTCCTGACATCAGGTCGAGAGGTCGTGCCGGTGCCGCGTTTCGTTTCGCTACGTTTCGAAGACGACGTCTTGGTTTTTGAAACCGAGGAAGGCCACTTTTTCGCTTCGAACGATTGTGTGTTTGCGCTGCGAACCGAAGGCGATGACAAGAAAAACGACAAACGCCCTGGATTTCACTGACTATGGACGACTTCTTAACGGGTCTGGGCCTGACCTTGACCGAAGAGGTCACGCTCGAGGACGAAGCGGCCACCTTAGCCTTTGGGCGACGCATGGCACGCGACGCGCGCGACGGCGATTTTCTGGGACTCGTGGGCAATCTTGGGGCGGGGAAAACAACTTTTGCGCGGGGCTTCGTTGCCGAGCTTGATCCCGACCAAGAAGCCACCAGTCCGTCTTACACACTCGTCAATGTCTACGAGTGTGAGCCTCACGTATTTCATTTTGATCTTTGGCGCCTCGATGACGTCGACTCTCTTGAGAGTGTTGGGTACTGGGACTACCTCGACCAACCTGGGATTGCCCTCGTGGAGTGGCTGGATCGCATTCCTCTTGCATGGCCCGGGGCTGGCAAGGTGGTGCACTTGTTGGCAGACGGGGGTGGCCGAAGGGCAAAAATCTGGGCGTCCGCGCCTGGGTGAGACAAAAATGCCTCGTTTGACGTCTGACGGTTTGCCTAGCTGGCGCATGCATCGTACGATACGGCCCTCAATTTCATTGTGAGTTCCATGAGCGAACACAACCAATCAAGCGACCGCGAGATCGAAAAACGCGCTGTTATGCCGCGCGTCCAAGTTTCGAGGAAGACTGTTGAGGTGCATCGACCCACCGTTGAGGTGTCAGGCCATCCTCTGTCCGAGGGTTTCCCGGTCGTCAAGATTTCGCTCGCGGTTACAGAGGGGGCGGACGTCGGCCTCCAAAAGACATTCGACAAATCCACCATCCGAATTGGTGCGGATCCGCTTTCAGACATCGTCCTGACCGATCAGACGGTCTCACGCATGCATGCTGAGATTCGGGCGCGCGGCGACTTGTTTGAACTCGCCGACATGGAGTCGACGAACGGCACATTCGTCGACGGCTCCCGCGTTTCTTTGATCGAGCTACCCTCGGGGGCCGAGTTTCAGGTCGGTCGCACAAAGATGCGCGTCGAGACGATCACCGAGCAGATTCCAATTCCGGTTACAGATCGGACTCGTTACGGCGGAATCATCGGTCAATCGAAAGCACTTCGAGAGATCTTTAGTATTTTGGATCGTGTCGCGCCGTCTGAGCTGAGCGTCGTCATTGAAGGTGAAACAGGAACTGGCAAGGAGTTGATTGCTGCGGCGATCCACGAACACTCCGCGCGCGACAAGAAACCCTTCGTGGTTTTTGACTGTTCCGCGTTTCCAGCGACGTTGCTTGAATCCGAGTTGTTCGGGCACGAGAAAGGTGCATTTTCGGGAGCCACTCAGCGTCATCGCGGTGTTTTCGAGCGGGCAGACGGCGGCACCATCTTCTTCGACGAACTCGGAGAAATGGACATCGAGTTCCAGGCGAAATTCCTGCGAGTGCTCGAAACGGGCGATGTTCGGCGAGTGGGTGGTGAGTCGACGTTCCATGTCGATGTACGTGTGGTCGCCGCCACCAACCGCAACCTCGAAGAGCTTGTGCAAGAGAAGCGGTTTCGACAGGACCTTTTTTATCGTCTGGTAAAGGTTCGGTTCAACCTTCCGCCATTGCGCGCGCGCCCCGAAGACATCCCGATCTTGGCAGAACATTTCTTGGTGCAGCTCGCGGGAGAAACCAAGGCCCGGCCTTTGCTCACCGAGGACGCTCTGCGCACGCTGCAAGGCTACGAGTGGCCTGGCAATATCCGTCAGTTAAGAAACGTGATCGAAAAAGCGGTCGCGATGTGTTCGGGTGGGGCGATCACCGCCGACTACGTTCGTCAGGAGCTCAAAATGCTCCCTGGTTCGTTCGGACTGGCTCCGGTGGCTCCTGTTCAGCAATCGCCGCAAGGATTCAACCTTCCTGCCGTGGGCGCCCCTCCGGTGGTCACCGAAAAGCGAGTCGTGCTTCAAGCTGCGCTTGAATCAGAATCAGGCGAGTTCATTCCGTTCCGAGACGCCAAAGACTCGTTGATCGAGGATTTTGAGAAGGTGTATCTGACGCGCTTGCTTGAGAAGAACAAACAAAATATCAGTCGCGCCGCCCGACAGGCTCAGGTCGATCGTCGACATCTGTATCGCCTGCTCAAGAAGCATGGATTGATGGACGATTAATCTTCGTAGATTTCTTCGAGTTCTCGAAAGATATCATCGAGGTCTTCTTCTTTTTTCTCTTCAAAAACTGGGGTCTTCTGGTGCAATCGCGCTGGAATGGTCTTCCTTCGTGGCGGAATCTCGGAGCTGACCGCCGCCGCCCGGGTATCGATCACTTGAGTGCCCTCACTCTGCAATTCCATCAAGAACTGCCGTTCACCGGCCAGATGAGGCCCCAGCACGCGTTTCGACGTTTCGGTGAAAGAATACTCGTCGTAGTCCGGGTCCGCGCGTCGCAGCATCGTCACCAGTGTTCGTGCCAGTTTCAGAGCATCGGTTGGCCGACGTTGCGGGTCGACGTGAAGCATCTCAAAGACAACCGGTTCGAGATCGATTGGGAACGCTTTGAAGTCCGAAAGCGGTCGAATCTTGGGGTTCCTTGCGCGGGCAAGAGCGGTATCGGGATTGCCTGACAACGGATTATTGCCGGTCAGCAGAGAATACAACACCAGGCCCGCCGAATAGATGTCCGTGCCCACTGTGATGCTGGGCACAGCACTCGCCTGTTCGGGGGACAAGTACTCAAGCTTGCCTTTCACCACATGCATGCGGGTGCTTCGAGGGTTGATGCTGGAAAGTGCGATGCCAAAATCGACCAACCGAACGCCACCCTCAAAACCGATAAGAATATTTTCGGGGCTGACATCGCGATGGATCACCGAAAGATGGCGTCCCTTATCGTCTCGGAGTTCATGCGCATAATGCAGAGCAAGCAAAACGCGAGAGATGATCCAAAGCACGTCCGGCAGGTCGAAATCGACCGAACCGTCTCGCATCAGGGTTGCCAGCGACCGCCCAGAAACGTAGGGCATCGCCGCGAAAAGGATGTCCGTTTCTTCATCGATCCCGAGATCGGTCATCGCAACCAGATTAGGATGGTCAAATTGGGCCATCAGCCGCGCCTCGGCGAAGAAGTTCTTGCGAACGACATCGTCGAGTGATGCAGGTGGTAAGACCAGCTTGAGGGCGCATCGTCGTCGGAATCCGCCAGGACCGCGATGCAGCCCGAGCCAGACCTCGGATTGCCCGCCAACCGCGAGCTTGCCCTTCATCTGGTATGCCCCAAGGACCTGTGGTACTGACACCGCCAAAATGTGCCTCAGTGTGCGAGCGAGCTTCGAGTATATGAATGCCTGCCAATGCCCACAAGGCCAAGGAACGCCATGACTGGAAAAAGAGCCGACTTGACACCTGTGACACCAGAAGAACTGCGAAAGTTAAACGAGGCATTGATTGCCCGTCAGGGACTGCATTTGAGGCCCGGTGAAAGCATCGCACTGGCTGCCCGACGGACCGCGGAGAGCACTCAGGCGATCATTGTCTTGGCCGCTTCGGACGAGTCTTTCCGCCTTGAGTTGGAGGCCGTGGTCCTTGCCGATGACGAACACAAGAATCCAGGGGACCCCGACGCCTTTCTGGATGCCGCAGTCGACTTCGTCGATGCCATGTTCAGTGAATTCGTTCTCAATGAGCGTACCAGCCGCTTCCATGACGATTGGCGAGTCTACGACTTTGACGGATACATGGTGCGCTTCCGCGGATTTTCAACGAATCCCAGCGCAGAGGCGATGGCCGACGCCTGGCTCTTGAAGCACGGCGTATCTGACGATGAACTCTGAAAACACCGATCAGCCTGCACTGCCTCTGAAAGCCGCAGCCTTTTTCTACGCCGGCATGGCAACAGTTGCGGCAGTTCTGGGCTGGATCTTCGACATCAATATCCTGCAACGCGCAGGGCAGGGCGGCGAAAACCCGCTTGTGTCGATCGCCGCCGGCATTTCGTTCGGGCTCGTGATCGTGGTGATCTCCCACATGTTGGAACGGTATTTTGAGTGGGCGAGACGGCTAAATGTCGACTTTGCGAGCATGTTGGGCAAAATCACGTGGACAAGAGCCTTCGGCCTTGCTGCGTTGAGCGGTGTGGGCGAAGAGCTGCTTTTCCGTGGATTTTTCCAACAGGGAATTGAAGTCTGGACGGGGAGTGTTCTTGCCTCGGTCGTCATCGCAGGCCTTGTTTTTGGCGCAGTGCATGTCGGACCTGATCCCAGGCGATTTGCAGCATGGACGATCATGGCGGTTGTCTTAGGCTGGATGATCGGAGTGCTGTACGTTTGGACAGGTAGCGTGATTGCGCCGATCGCCGCGCACTTTTTGATCAATTTCCTGAACCTCTCGACGTTGATTCGTCGTGCCTCGGAGCACTAATGGAGAGCTGGATGAAGCCGGTCGCCGTGGTGACCACTGTGCAGCCCTATCTTTTGCTGTGGGTCGTCGGCATCACTTTTTTTGTGACCGTGACGCTCGTTGCAGTGATTTCGAAGGGACGAAGTTGGCGGGAACTTGTTGTCATTTTCTTTTCGGCATTCTTCATACTGACGATCACGAGTCTGGTTTCGACCCGCTATGCCATCGACGTTCATGTCGTCGACATCGAGGTCATCGGCTCATCCGATTGACCACGCCAGTGTACAAACATCGTTGATCGGACAGGACGGGCAATGTTCCAGAGTCCGCTTATGAACGCATCCTTTCGAAATTCCCAAGTGGCAGATCGCAAAATCGAAACGCAAAGGATCGTTAGGGTCCATGAGCTTGAGTGACTCGGTGATCTCCACCGCCGACTTCAGATCGTTTGTCTTGCGGTCTGTGAGACCCAGATATCGGCAGATTCTGGCAGTATGAGTGTCCAGCGGCATCACCAGGACATCCGTGGGCACCTTTTGCCACAGTCCAAGGTCGACACCGTCGTCGGGCCTTATCATCCACCTGAAGAACAAATGCAGCCGTTTGGTGACGCCGCCAAGGCCAGGGTCGGCGATCAGGTACCGAAAACCGCGTGAAAGTTCATCGTGGTGCCGATTGGCACGAAGCAAACCCACCCACGAGGATGCGCGTTCGACGTGAGTCCCGGTCGATGCAAGGTAGGCTTTCTCGAGACTGCCAAACGACTTTCGAAGCGCCACGACGGCCACAAAGAGATCAACAAGATCTTCCTTCCGTGTCATCCGGTAGTACCAACCGTCTAAAAGACTACTGATTTCAGCAGGTTCCAGTGAGGATATTTTCCGAGACGGCTGCGAACCAAAGGGGCTAAGCGCCTCTCGAACCGATCTTCGAATCTGACTCACCTGACCGTAGGCCAGGCCGCTCGCCAGAAGTGCCACAAGCTCCCGATCCTCGTTCGAGTCGTAATCACGCACCAAACCGACAGGATCGTTGTCGACCTCATCTGGATCACACCCCCGAACCAGCGATTCGAGGAAAGGTTTAAGTTCATTCGCCGCAGAATCTGAAAGCATTTCCTAAGCACCTGTAAAAACAAGATTCAATTCAATCACTTATATTGGCTTTCAACAATTTGCCTGAAAAAAAATTGCCCGCCTCGGAGATCAACATACGATGTACGCAGATGTAGGACAAAGTGCGACATGCACAGCGAGCATCTTACCTGATGACCAATCAACCCTGTTCCACGGATGGACCATGGCGGCGAAGAAAAAACTTACTCTCTATGTGACCGAAGATCTTCTCCACGAGACCAAGCAGGAAGCGCTTCGCCAAGATCGCTCCATCTCTTGGATCCTCGAGCAGGCTTGGAAGATTTCAAAAGACCGGCTCAAGACTGTCCCAGGCGTCGACGAAATCACGCTCGACGAAATGGCCAGCTGACCCGCGTCACCCCCAAAGAATTTCAAAAGATATGCTGCCCATTCGCTCCGGCGATTGGAAAAACGCCCTCGTGCAGCACGAGACTGGGGAAGCCTTGGCTTCCCCAGTCTATTTCTTGCCCAAGTGTTGCCACGATCTGCTCGATGCGCAATAAGCACACCCGAGGTTTCCATGGACGAACATCGCACTAAAATCATTCGCCGATCAGGTCTCCTGATTTTCGGGACCTTGATGCTCCTGTTTTCAATCCCGATGTTGATTGGCGCGTTTCGTGGGGTTCAGTCGAATCAGATTTGGGATCCCTACACGGGCCACATGCTCTCGGAGTCCAAATCGGCAGACAGTTCATGTCGCAGTCAGGCCGAGTTCTTGATCAAATCGGCAGGGACGATGACGTCTAGAGAACCCGCTTGGGAAGAAAAGGTGCGACTCTGGACGGTGCGGTGTCGCCAAGACCATCCCGAGGCATATCAGATGTTGATGTCGACGCGGCGAAATATCGCCGGTGGTGTCATCGAACCGATGCCGGAATAATCACACGGAACGTGCCGTCGGCACGTGTGGTGGTCTCGCCGACCGTGACGTTGGCACCATCGTAGTTCTCCAGCACCTGAACCGCGACATCTTCAACAGCCTGCCATTCCTTATTGGAAGCATCCGTCGGGGCGCCTAGAACACTTCCAGTCAGCACTGCCGCTGCCGGAAGATGGACCGACATGGTCGGTGACGAAGGTGTCCATTCGCTCACTCCACGCGCGACCCCGTTTTGCATCGCTGTGATGACAATCCGATGGGGAGCATCTTCAAGTAGCACTTCAACTTTCCCCTCAGCGTCCGCAGTCATGACGATCGGGTCCGACGCGTCCTGACGTTGAAATTCAAGCCGCGCATCCACCGCAGGCAAATTTTCAAGATCCAATACTTCGATCGAAGCACTGACTTTTGCAGACAACCCGATGGTGATCGCAGCGTCGTCAGCCACAAGCGCAAGCGAGTCTCTCTTGCCCGAGAGTGGAAAAGCCTGGGGCGATGAAACCACGACTTCATACTCACCATCGGGAAGTCGAGCCTCAAACGAACCCGAGGCATCGAGTGTTCGTCGTACCCGAGCCGTTCCCCAGGGCATCGTTCCGTTCATTTCCACCACCACACCGCTGAAATCAGGGATCAATTCACTCCGCTCGGGGACGAGGTTAACCCGACGCTGTGCGGAGTCTCCCACCGTCGCTTCAAGTGATACTTGAAAGGTGTCGTCGTCGCCCAAGAGGTTCGTGCATTTGGCCATCGTGCAATCAAGAGCCTGGAAGATCGTGATCTCACGAAGGTAATCGTTCGTGTCATAGCTCACCCGCAAATCGTAGAGATCGGCCTGAGGCAACACATTAAAGGTGAAAAAACCTTCCGCATCGGTCGTACCGACGCTGGAGAGCGCTCCGGTTGTTCTGGAGACCGCGACCACCGAGGCATTCTGCACCGCTTCGGCTCGGATTCCTGAACCTGGCGAGTCCCGCAACGAACCTGTGACGGAGATGGCCCGTACAGGCACGGTGAGTTCGGGATCCGTGTCCAAAACAAAATCACGCGTTCCAAAGCTGACGGGCGGAGCACTTGTGTCCTCCGGAATAAACGAAACGTCGTAACGACCTGGCAGCAAATAGGTTGAGTAACGACTGTCCGATTCGACCCGATACTGTTCCAAGGATTGGCTTTGCCCTTCTCGCCGAAAGGTCAAGACTCCCGAAGGACCGTCAGGTCGAACCTGATTGGCCTCGTTGACGTAGAGGAGTTTGCCAGCGACTCGGATGCTAGGAACCAACGCGATGGTCACAGGCTCTTCAACATCAACCGTCGACGCCGACACCGATTGAGGTTTCCATGTTGTTGAGTTGGGAGGGACCAAACGGAATGAAAGCTCACGAGGAAGAACTTCGGAACTCACACAGACGTCGTAGCGACAAATCAGCTGGCTTGGGCATTCGGAGTCTGCAATGCAACGTACACCGGGCGTCTTTGAGTCGCTTGGTGCGCCTGTGCACCCAGCCAACAAAATAACCCCCATCATGACAAGAATGTCGGTGCGCTTCATTCGTCACACACTCCCGGTTGTATCTGAAACACCCATGCCCACACTTCCAAATAGCCATCTTCGTCCGGCGTCACCGAAGTGTTTGTCACTTCGAGAAACGAACGATCGGACACGTAGAGAAAGATTGTTTCGGTGCGCTTGTCGCGCACGTTGGGATTGCAGGGATTGAACGCGTACTGCACGCCATCGAATCGGTAATAGATATCGCGATAAAGGTCTTCTTGGTCGACCGACAGCTGCACTCGCGCGTTCTGTGAGAGCCAGCCTCCGTCGGCGATCCAGGCGTAAAAGAGCAGGGGTTCTGGATTCGGATCGAAGAGTTGTGACGCTTCGAGCACGATTTCGTTGCTGGAGGTCACCGCGATGATGGCCGAACTCGGAAGAATCCGGTCTGGATCGATCAGCGGTGGCAAATTGATGTCGGGTGGCTCGGCTTCGATAGGAGGCGATGCCACGCAGGCGGTCATGAAGATGTTGGCGAGTAATACGCATGCCAGACGAAAGTGCACGGCTTGTGCCATCGACACTTTTCGCGCGGTTCGTCCAGTGTTGGCCCCAATTTGCCCCGGATTCGTGATTCCGTCGGAGCTTGGTTCCACGACATCTGTGTCAGAGCCCAACATCGTCGGAGTCCTTTTCCAGATATCGGAAGATCGTGCGTGGATCGACGCCAAGTTCCTTGGCTGTCTGAGTGCGATTGCCGTTATTTCGCTCAAGAGCGTCACGAACGTAGCGAAGGGCAAAATGCTCTTTGGCATCGGCCAAATTCATCACGGAAGTGAGCATCTCGGGTTCGAGATCCAAATCTTCGGCACCGATTGTGGCGCCGTCGCAAAGCACGAGAGCCTTTTTTAGTCGGTTTTCCAACTGCCTAATATTTCCAGGCCAGTCGTATTTCTGGACAGCCAGAATCGCATCTTGCGCAAGCGCCTTGGGTGGGACTTTCAAGTCCACAGCAATTTCGCCAACAAGGAATTTAGCGATGAGCACCGCGTCTGCCCCGCGGTCACGCAGAGGAGGTAGGCGCATCATCACAACGTTAAGTCGGTAGAAAAGGTCTTCGCGAAACTCGCCTGCTTTGACGGCCTTCTCAAGGTCGCGATTCGTCGCGGCTACCACACGGATATCAATCAACTCCGACGAGGTTGCGCCAACTTTAGTGATCGTACGCTCCTGCAACACACGCAGAAGCTTGACCTGCAAGTTCACGGGCATTTCGCCGATTTCGTCCAAAAAGATCGTCCCTTTATGGGCCGCTTGAAATTTTCCTTCGCGGGTCGAAATCGCCCCGGTGAAGGCTCCTTTGACATGTCCGAAAAGCTCCGATTCCAGGAGTGACTCGGGGATGGCGCCGCAATTGATCGTCACAAACGGGCCGGCGGCACGATTGCTTCGACTGTGAATCTCGTGAGCGACGAGCTCTTTGCCTGTGCCTGTTTCCCCAAGGACCAAGACGTTCACGCCGGTGGGCGCGACTTTTTCGATCGTGCGATAGACGTCCCTCATCACGTCACAGGAGCCGATGATGCGACCGAATCGCTTCTCGTGAAGAAGGCGATGCAGCTGCTCGTTGTCGAAGCGCAGTTCGTTGACGAATAATGCGTTGGCGATGACCAGGCTCGCCTGAGCCGCAAAGGACGTCAGGAGCTCAAGGTGTCGCTGGGTGAACAGATTCTTGACGTCATCGTTGCCGCAATAAATGAGGCCCAACATCTTGCCTCGATCGAGCAAAGGGACGCACATCACGCTGGAGAGGTTCAAGTTGATGACGGATTGCGAGGCGTTGAATTCGTCGTCGTTGAGGGCGTCCGAAACGATGACGGACAAATGAGTCTTATGGACCTTGTCGATGATCGAGTCAGAGACCTGCTCGGCGGCATCGAGGATCGTCTCTTTTTTGACGTTTCGAGCCACCTTGATTTCCAGACCATCACCCTCCGCAAGTATCAGGAATCCTTTGCGGGCGTGGGTGATCTCGACGACGGCATCCATCAGATTTTCAAGTAACTCTTCAACGTCGTATTTGCCGAGCAGGGTCTTTGAGATTTCATTGAGTTTCTTGAATCCATCGAGTTCCCAGGTCGATCCGTGACCCGAGGTTTCGGACGCCTTGCCGGCGTCCAAAATCGAAAAACGCAGGCTGGCCGAGCCAAACCCAATCACATCGCCATCCGCGAGGGTGACTTTGCGTTTCTTCTTTCCATTAACGCTAAACTCGATGGAGCGGTGTGTGGTTTGGAGGATGAACTCCTTGCCATCAAATTGAAGCAACGCATGCGCGGGCTCAACTCCGCTCCCTTTGAGCACAATGTCATTATCTGCAGCTGCGCCAATCGATGTGAGGCGGGATGAGACGGGCCAACCGGCGTCCCCAGAACTTGAGTGAAATGACGGCATGAAGTGCTCAGAACGACAATTGAAGCGACCATCCTAACGGAACCAAGGTCTCAGGACCAGACTCTTGACCCGGCGGCAATAACTCAGGAGGAGGTCCGTCCAGAGCGCGAATTCGAACATCGAACTCCTCGAAATTGAGCAGTGCATCGACCACAGAACCGGCCCAGATGGCCACAAACGCGGTCAACGATCCGTACATGACATTTCTCCACGTCAGCGCGTCCGCATAATCGCCACTTCGTCGGTCGGGACCAGGATCGTAATACCCGTCGTCTCCGCGCAGAGACTCAACGACCAAATAGCTCGCCAGGTTCAAACCGAGTGAAAGCCCCTGACCGACCGCAAAAAGCGTTCCTTTGACCGAGTCGCCGTTTTGAAACTGGCCGATTCCAAAGGGAAAAAAGGCCAACACCAACGACCGTCTGTTGACATCACGTTCCACGTAAATGGTCTGAACGCTGTCTTCTTCCGGGCCGTTCTGGGCCGCCAGCAGGGCGTCTAGTTCTTGAGCGTGGGCGCTGCGAACCGACTCAAAGAGCTCCACGACACTCGCCGGGTAAAGGAGTGCATCGAGGACAAAATCGGGACGTTCCTTGAGCAGTTCAAAGAAATTCTGACGAGCGAGGTCTAGAAATGCGCGACGTTCGTCCGAATCGGTCACCTGTTGCGCGTCGAAGAAGAGGCCCAGTCCCAGCAGTTGGCGCGCGTCGATTCGTTCGGCTTCCCGCTCAAAAACCGGAGTGGGGAAGAGAAGCGGTTCGAGAAGTCGACGAAGAGAGCCAAAGTCGCCTGTACGAAAGGCTTCCTGCGCTGATTCGAGGGTTTCTTCCGGGCTCAGATGCGAGACGAAAGGCTGCGGATCTGGCGGTGTGTCGCCAGGCGGCTCGGCATTCACAGAACCAGCTGCGAAGACCAAGAACAAGACCCAAATAAATACTCTCATCGCTATCGATTTCGAAAGGCGACGTTGATGGTTTCGACCGTGCCGGGTCGAACAACGACCGAATACGTTTGACGCTTGGTCATATCACTCGCGGGCGCGATATGGAATGTCGTGCGTTGTTGATTCTCAGAATCTGACGATCCGAAGGGAAACCTGAACGAGGCCGACTGGCCACCTGGCACGCGCCGGGCGACGTTTCGCGTGTCATCGCCAATGAATATCAGCGAATCGACGTCGGCGAGTACGCGCACCGTGCCGTCCTCCCATTCGAGCACCAAATCGCGGATCTGAGCCTGTGGGCCGTTCACTTCAACGATCTCTCTACGTTTCTTGCACCCTCGGCTTGCGGCCGTCAGCACGTGGCGACCTTTTTCCAGCAAAATTCCCTTTGCCGCCTCGAATGAAGAATAGGTTCTCCCTGCCACGATGACCTGCGCCGCGGGTGGATAAACCCTGAAAGCATACGTGAAGGTTGGCTCCTCAGCGGGCGTTACGACGCCCGCATCAACCATCGGCATGAGGACTGGAATAGGGCGAGACGGAGGAAATGCCACGAGGCGTGGAGGGGTGTTCTTGGCGACCTCTGTGGTGCGTTCCAAAATCATTTGCGCCAGATTCTGTGCATCCGAAGTCGTCGACGCTATCGCTGCCGCCACCGAAACTTGGTCTGCGGCGGTCTCGGCCGGCTGTGACACGGCGACTTCGACCTCTGGGATTTCTTGGGGCGGTAGGATGACCTCAGCACTTGGCCAAAAGGCGTAAGCAAGACCGCCAACAACGCCAATAATCGCAACGACTGCCGCCAAGATCGCGGTCTGGCGTCGTTGGTGAATTCGAGACAAACATCGATGAACCGCCACGTTATCGGGTTCGTAGGCCAATGCACGATCAAGCGAAGCCACGGCCGCCATGGTATCGCCCCGAGCGAGCGCCATTTGCCCGCGTTCGATCAGCTTGGGAACCAGCGCGTCCTGCCATTCACGCATCCACACGGCTGGCTGCCCCAGGTAGCGTCGGAGCTCCAAATCTGGAGTCTCAATTCCAGCTGCGCTCACGAACGCAACCAACGCCGCAAGCGCTTCTCTGGCTGTTTGGTAGCGGTCGTCAGGGTTATGCGCCATGCACTTGTCGACGATGGCCTGAAAGTGTCGGCCGGCACGTGGTTCGACGGTTGTCAGTCGATCGTATTGCCCCTGCAAAACCCGTTTGAGGATCTGCGGCGCGTTTTGACCGTCGAAGGGTAGGGATCCGGTGGAAAGCCAATACAGGACCGTTCCAAGCGCAAAGATGTCGGCTCGCGCATCCACGCGCTCGCCCTCGATCATTTCGGGAGACATATGGGCAGGGCTGCCCATCAACGAGCCCGTTTGGGTCATGGTTTCGGCGTCGATCACGTGAGCGATCCCAAAATCCATCAGCTTCAGGTCCCCAGTCAACGAGACCATCACGTTTTCGGGCTTGAGGTCGCGATGAATGATGCCGTGTTCATGGGCAGTGATGAGTGCCCCGCATATTCCTATGCCCACCAGTGCCGCGGCTTCCGCAGGCGCTTTCCCGTGGATGGCCAAGAATTCACGCAGATTATTTCCTGCGACGTACTCCATGACGATGTACGAGCGCTCGGCATCTTCGGAAGAGTAGTCGTAAACATCCAGAATATTTGGATGTTTAAGGCGAGCAATCGCCTTAGCTTCTCGGTGAAATCGTTGCCTGCTCTCAGCCTTACGCGCAAGATGGTTGTGCAGCACCTTAACCGCGACGTCGCGTTCAAGTGCCGTGTCGACACCTCGATACACCACGGACATTCCACCGTGGCCTATCTCTTCGACTATCCTGTATCGGTCGATCGAAGTGCCAATCATCGTTGCCGAGTCTCTTGGGGCGGTTGAAGTCTAGAAATACGCGATTTCGCTGTAAAGGCGGCACTGACTTTAGAAGTCTGCGTCGAGGTCAATGGGGCCGTCGTTAGTTCGCGGCATGGGCAGAGCACACAGTTCAGCCGAAAAGTCCGTGCGTTTTGCTTTTGAAATGATGGATGGGTCACCGCTCACCAAGAACTCAACAACGCGCAGCTGCGAAGGATTCCAGCCTTTGGTGTCCGAAAATTTGCCGGCCCGAAGCTTCGCGCCAACGGTCTTTTCCTTTTTCGTCGCTGCTCCGACCACAAACTCGTTCAAACGACCTTCAAAAACCACTTGTTCCAGCAGGTCGACGAATCGTTGCCCAGGTAGGTGGCGAGCTGCGCGAAAGTGCGTCTGCACGCTCTGCAGTGATTTTGCGGCTGTCAATGAGTCACCCAGACGCATCGCTGCTACAAATTCCTCGACGCCTTGTCGCGCATCCTTCAGATGCTGCGACGACGTTATGACTGCGAAGTCCTCCTCAGCAAGTGGCTGCATCGCCACCAGATGTTCGCGAATCACGGGTTCCGCCAGTTCGGCCAAATTCACATCCCAACTCGCAAGCAGGGGACAATCCGTAGTCACCTGACGAGTGACGTTCAACACTTTTTGGCGGACCTCTTTCTCAAAATCGCCCGAAACAGCCCCGGTTCGCAGCCAATTGATCGCGGCACTCAATTGTTTTTCACTCGTCGAATAATCTCGAGAAGTACAGGCGTTTGCGCGAACCAGCGCAGACTGTGCTTCCTCGAGGTGGTCGCCCACCAATGCCGAAAATCCCAACGCCAGATTCCATCGTCGACACGGTTCACCAAGCTCTACCGACGACGCCCAGATGGCAGCGCTGGAGAGGGTCGGCGCGTCGTTATTCGAGGCGAGCGATTCTTCGAAAAGAACGGCCACAAATCCGCGTGTTGCAATCCGATTCTCTTCCGAAAGACCTTCAACGACCTTAAGTAAATCTGCGGGACTCTTGCAGGACGCCGCACGCCCAACCGTGAGCGCCCAAACTGCGACCGCATCCAGCCCCAGGCCGCTTGTTGCGGGCAGGGGAGGAGCGTCGCAACGCAAAGCCGACCTCAAATCTTCGACGCTCGCAGGTTGGCCACCAATCTTGTTCAGATTGAGGACCTCGAAGGCACTGATATCATCGGGTCGATGGCTGTATCCGGGCCTGAAGGCCGAGCCGCCCACGCGGGTCAAATCCCCACGCAACCCCTCGGACCACAGCCGACCGTACACATCGAGAGGGCCGTCTCCGGCCTTCGCAACTTCTTGGCCTCGAAGGGCCTTAGAGATCGAATCCGCATTAGGATTTCCCACCAGGAACGAGGCGATATCGGATTCGGTCTGCGTATGAATCGCGGTCACCAAACGAAGCAACGACCGCCATTTGGACAACTCCCGACCTGCGAGAGACTCATCGTAGGTCTTGTACTCGGCCGCACCGCGGGTTTCGGCTTCAAACGCCTGCCAGACACCCCATCCATAAACCCCGCTATTTTCGAGTCGTTGGGCCATGTCCGGCAATCGAGACCATCTCTCCACAAAACCAGCCTCGCTGCCCAACGCCAGAGCGACACGCGCCCGCAGAAAAACCCAAAAGAAGTCAGCGTCTCGATTCCAGGCGGTCTTTGTAGCAAGGAAAGCCAATGCAAGCGCTTCGTCCGGGCGCCCGGTGGCAGCCAGCATCTCGGCGCCCTGTAAGGCAATGCGAGGGTTTTTGGGGGCTAACTTCAAAAGCAGCAGTCCCGCTCCGTCAAAATCGCCCACCCCGACCATAGCCGCAAATCGAGCCACGTCGTTCAGGCTCCCCACCAACGCGTCCTGCCCGACAACAAGGACAGGATGAGTCCTCAGGCGAATGTCCGATGCGTCTAAACGAGGTCGAGCCGCGCTTGGAATCGCCACCTGAAAACGGCCATTTTTGCATCGAACGAACGCATCAACCGCGTATTCATACGCGTGGTTTTCGACCTCTAAAGGATGTTTGCCCGGCATTGAGGCGCTAAGGGCAAAAAAGTCTGTTTTTTCGGCGGAGCAGCCGCTCTCTAAGCCCACCCGTAGGGCCGGCGCGGGTGGGGCGACTCCGTCAGAAATCGCGACCCAATCTTGTGCTTTTTTAATCCAGAGATCAGACGCTGGGTCACCCGAACGCAATCTCGCGACCCTTGCTGGAACCCCATTTTCAAAGGTCAGAGAACCCCCTTTCGTTTCGAAAATCGAAAACCAGGTTCCCTTGGGGGCTTTGTCGATGCAGGTGCGTTGGTCAGCGTTTCCTATACAAATGGCAGCGTCTGCTGGCCCAAATGACCCGCGAAGACGGGTGGAAATCGGATTGCGATCCAAGCGTCCCAAAACGGCCCCCCAACCTGTGGTCTTCGCGACTCCAAAAACATGCCGCTCGCCAGACTCAGCGTCTTTCAAGAGCAGCAGGCCGCCGGTTTTGGCAGGCAGAGGAAGGTCCGAGACATAAGACCACGTGCCGTCGTCAAGCAACGCAAGCTCGCCGATAACGTCACTGTCCATGGGGGCGGACACAGAAATTGTAGAGGAGACAGCTCGATCGGCTGCCGGCGGCGAGAGGCTAGCGCATCCGCCAAAGGTGAGGGCCAGAACCGCGCTAGTAAGACACCGAAATACGTGTCCGACCGACCAGAAAGCAGTCGCCCTCAAGGAGTTCGACCGGGTCGTGAATTCTAATAAAGGTTCCGTATTCACTTTCGAGGTCTTTGATAAAACATTTTCCAGCCCGTCGTTCGATCAACGCATGCTGCGGTGATACGGCGTGATCGGACTCCACCACAAAGTCGGCCTCTGTGCCAAGGCTATGTCGTCCGGTAATCGGATAAATCCGGGCAATGGTGCCTGAGTTCAGCACGCCAACCAGTCTGAGCGCGTCCACCGGGGCGTCTCCCCCCATGCCGAGCGTATTATCCTGATAGGGCTGATTGGAATGGGTCGGGTAGTCCCAAGAAGTCCTGAAAATCAGCCGTTGATGACCAATCGCGATCTCATCGAAGTCCTCGAGTGCGAGCTCGTCTGCAATGCGCAGAAAAACACCATTGCGCGAGTTGAGGTCTTCAAGGAGCAGGGTGGAGCGCACCGCACGAAGCTGAACGTGAAGGGGAGATATATAGGGATCATCAAGCTCTAAGTCGCCGCTGCCGCGCCCGACTTGGAACGGCGATTGGTCAACCACTGCCTTTTGAGGGGCACTGCCGCTCAACACCGTTAAGGTCGCCATTGGCTGCACGGCCAAATTCCGAGTCACCGACGGCAATCCATTTGCTGGCGTCAACACAGGCACAGACCCCGACGGAAGGACGCTCGAAAAGACTTCGTCGTCTTCATCCTCGGGAATATCAAATGGCATGTTGGCCGGTTTATTATCCGAACCGTTCACGTTTTTGCTCTGCTTGAAATAACACTTTGAAAAATCTTGGGTCCAACATAACACAGTCGGAGCGACACGAAACGTGTAAGCGACACTGGCTGGTGTGCAAAGAAAGGTGTGTTATGTTGCCGCACCCTACGGAGGTGCTGATGAAATCGTTTGCGGGGATAGCAGTCTTGGTCTTGATTTGTGGTTGTGAAAAAGAGGTTCAAATTCAACCTCGCACCGAATCGGCCGATCCGTCTGAATTTTATACAGTCCAGGCGTCCACAGCGACAGGCACGGTCGGAATGCCGATCAGTGGCGGGTTCGAAATCAAGCCCGCTCGCGGGTGGAAGATCAATGAAGAATACCCATGGAAATTCGAGGTGTTGGATGCACCTGGGGTGACCGTAACGCCAACCTTGATCGAAAAATCAGAAATGACACTTTCGAGTGGGCTTGCCAAGATTCCCTTCACAGCGGTCACTGCGAGTCCAGGGGCCCACGAAGTCAAGGCGACCGGAAGGTTGAGTATCTGCAGCCCCGACGCATGCCATAATTTTTTGCATCAAGAGATCGTCTTCACGATCGAGGCGCAATAATATGAGTGAATCGAAAAACGTCTTGAAAGCCCTTGCTGAGTCCTCGAAGGAAGACTTTCAGGCCCATCGCCCGATCATGAGTTTTCCCGAGTTTCTGGCGATGGTGGGCGAAAACCCTTCAAGGCATTCCAGAAGCAGCGTGGAATACCTGCGCGACGCGTTTTTGTATTACGGCAAAAACACCCGAAAAAGCGTCGGCGGCGACATCGAAAGATTCACGCTCTTTGATGCGGAATTCGAGGAAGGACGCCGGTCTCGTGTGATCGGACACGAGCGCGTCCAGGAGACCATCTTTGGGCTCTTGGACAATTTTGCCCGTCAGGGGCGCGTCAATAAGCTCATCATGCTCCACGGGCCCAACGGCAGTGCGAAGAGCACGATCGTCGAAACGATGATGCGTGCACTCGAACACTACTCAACGACCGAAGATGGCGCGATTTACCGCTTTAACTGGGTGTTTCCCAACGCGAAGCTCGCGTCAGGATCCTCGATAGGATTTGGTGGAACGACGATGAAAGGGTCGGATCCCGAGGGCCTTGAGACGTACGCCTATTTGGAGGAGACGCAGGTTGATGCGCGGATTCGAAGCGATTTAAACGACCATCCGCTCCTGTTGTTGCCCGAGAAACAGCGCGCAACTTTTCTTAACGGCGTGTTCGACTCGGACCTGTCGAGCCTCAGCGATCATATTCGACGGGGCTCGCTCAGCCATACCGGTCGGCAGATTTTTGATGCCCTGATGAACGCTTATGGCGGAGACCTTGAGCGCGTCATGAAACACGTTCAGGTCGAACGCTTGTACATCTCGAGACGTTATCGAGTCGGTGCCGTGACCGTGGAACCTCAGATGCGTGTTGACGCAGGACTGCGTCAACTGACTGCAGATCGCAGTATTTCGGCGCTTCCAACGATGCTTCAAAACCAGACACTTTTTGAACCCTTTGGGGATCTTGTGGATGGGAACCGAGGAATCGTCGCGTACGACGACATGTTCAAACGCCATCCCGACCTCAACAAGTACCTGCTCACGACGAGCGAAAAGGGCACGGTTTCGCTTGAGCACCGCATCCTTCACCTGGACACCGTCCTTATCGCAACGGCGAACGAAGACTACCTGGACGCCTACAAACAAACCGCGGATTACGTGTCGTTTAAGGGTCGCGTTGAGTTGGTGCGGGTGCCGTATCTGACCGATTTTCAGATCGAAGAAGAAATCTACTCGGACCAGCTTGCAGGGGTGCCCAGCATTGATCATGTGGCCCCGCATACGACTTATGTCGCTGCGCTTTGGGCCGTGCTCACGCGCCTCACTCGACCCAATCCCGACAAATACCCGACCTCGCTACGAGAAGTCGTCACCCGGATTTCGCCCCTTGAGAAGGCGGAGCTTTACGCCACCGGATTGGTGCCAGAATGGGTACCTCAGGACCGTGCGCGCGAGTTGTTGGCGGCCGTTCCCGAAATGATGGACGAAGGGGACGGTGGTTCGGAATTCGAAGGGCGCTACGGGGCAAGCCCACGCGAAATGAAAGCCGTGCTCTTGAATTCGTCAAGCAAACGGCGCCACGCGGGCATTTCGCCGCTGGCGGTGTTTGAAGAACTTGAGCTTCTGGTGAGCGACCCAAGCGTGTTCCCGTTTCTGCAGATGTCGCCTGACGGCGATTATTACCGTCACGAAAACTTCATCCAGACCGTTCGCGAGAAGTATTTGGACCGAATAAATTCGGATGTTTTGGAAGCGATGGGGTTGGTTGAGTCCACGCAGTACACGGAACTCTTCGCGCGCTACATCGACCACGTTAGCCAGCAGATGAAGGGCGAAAAAGTCTTCAACAGGGCGACGTCCTCGCAGGTCGATCCTGACGAGAAGTTCATGAGCGAAACCGAAGAACTTCTGGGCATTGACGACGTCGCGCCCAAGGATTTCCGCAATAATGTCATCTCTTCCATCGCCGCGTATTCCATCGATCATCCGGGCGTGCGCGTTGATTTCCAACGGGTATTTCCGAACTATTTCGCTGCGATGAAACGCGGATTCTTTGAAGAGCGTGAAAAACAGACTCGGCGAATCATGGAAACGCTCCTTGAGTATTTTCACGGCGACAAGGAACGAATTCCGAGTGCGGAACGAAAGCAGGTGGAAAGCACGCTCGCCAACCTGATTTCACGCAATGGTTACCGCGAAGACTCTGCCGCTGAGGCAGTGGCCTTCTTGCACGCCAGTCGCTATAAGGACTGAGGATACGACGGAGCTTAGAATGATGAGACGAATCTTTGGTGTTTGCGCGATGATTCTTGCGTTGATGTTCGCCATGCCGGCGCACGCAGACGAGAATCAAGAGCAGATCAATCAATACCGAACGATGCTAACTGAGCAGGACGCGCTCGATGCGAAGGGCGTTGCCGCCCAAGATCGTGCGCTTGCCGCGAAATGGCTTCAGGAAGCTGAAGTGCTTCTGGCAAATGGCGACACCGATGCTGCAGACAAACGGCTGCGAAGAGTCGAGTTTGCCATTGATTTGATTCGGGCCATGGTCGCTTCATCCGAAATCCGCACCGCGGCTGAGGCACAAGAGGCAGCGGCATTTAAGGGCCCTGAAATCACCGAGCAGCTGCAGACGGAAGTCGACGGGCTCAAGCAAAAGCGAACGGAACTTCAGCAAGAACTTCAGAGACTGCAGCAGTGATCGAGCAACCCATGAAATCAAATCCAATATGGTTAGTCGCTGTTCTCTTTTTGGTCGCTTGCGGTCCAGGAGAAAAAACCACCGAACTCAAAGAGCTCGAACGCATTCTGCAAGACCCCAACGCGTCTGCCGTGAAAGAAGCGCCAGGGGCGAGTAAGCCTTACCGCGAAGCACGTCAGTTTCGCCGGCTTGCGGTTGAGGCTTGGGACGAGGGCAATGACGACCTTTCGCGCGAATATGCGGCCCTGGGCACGCTTCGCTACCGCACTGCGGAAGCGATGGCCGATCAGGTTGCAGCAAAAGAACGACTCGATGCGGCCAACGCAAAGGTCACGACCAGCAATCCTGAGATCGAGGCGCTTAGCCGTGAGCGAAATAAGCTTGCGACCGAAGTTGCACAACTTACTCAGCAGGTCGAGACCGCTCGCAATCAGCAGAATGCACGTGTGCAGCAGCAAAACTTGGCGAATTCTTCTCAGAAATCGACCGATAAACGCTCGGCCATCATTGCGCGCGTCAAAGACGCCGAAACTGCTCAGAAACAGGCCGAGGCCGTCAACGCAGCAACACATTCTCCCGAGAAGTATAACCGCGCGCTCAACATGTTGAAGTCGGTGCGAACCTTGCTCGATCAAGGCCAGGCCAGCGACCAAATGATCCAACAGCTCAATGAGTCGGTGACGATGTTCGCTGCTGCAAAAGTCGAGGCGCAGCCACTCTTTAATACGGTTCAGGCCAAGGCCAATCCGGACGAACGACGCGCGCTGCTGCGAAATGCCGCATCGGCCAAACTCGGTGCCGATTTTGTCGTTTCGGAGAATCTCGGTGCACGCCTGATTCTGGCTGAAATGTTTGCCACGGGCTCGACCACGGTTCTCGATGGGCGAAAGGGCACCATCGCTGAGGTCGCCACTTTGCTCTCAAACTTCGACGAATTCACGGTGTTCATCGAGGGCTACACGTCCAAGGTTGGCAACGCGACCGATAATCTGGGAATTTCACAGAATCGCGCACGAGTCGTACGAGACGCCCTGACTGCCGCCGGCATCAATGCAAACAGAATCGAGACGCGCGGGTATGGTAACGATCGACCTCGCTATCCCGACAATGCTCGGAATGAACGTGTCGAAATCGTCGTCACCCGCGGCAACTGATCCAGCTTCAGTGCTCGTCCAAAAGCTCGTGGCGCGTCAGGCACCCGGGCTTGTTTTTCTGGACTCCAGCCGCGGGACCGGCCCAGGCCGACGGTCTTGGGTCGCCTCAGATCCGATAGAAACCCTTTCTGAAACGCCGAGCGGATTTTTCGCTGGGGGCAAATCAGTCGATCCCTTCGACTGGCTCAAGACAACATCCGAAAAATTCCCCTTTGTCGCAGGCATGCTTTCGTTTGAAGCCGCATGGATGCTCGACGCGATTGGAGAATCTGTGGCCCCCACATCGCCACGAATCTGGGCCGCTGCGTACGATGACGTCTCCATTTTTGATCTTCCAGAATCGGAAGTGCCCGTGTCGACCTCGCCGAGCATCGCGACGGACCTCAGGCCACCAGATGCCAGCACCTATCAAAAAGGCGTGCAAAGCTGCATCAAAGCCATCTTCGACGGTGAGATTTTCGAGATTAACTTCACGGCCGCATTTGAAGGGCGTTGGGACGCCACGGGGTGGGAGCTTTACGAGGCCATGCGCGCGGGAGCGACCGGGAATCATTTTGCGTACATGGATACGGGCGAAGTGCAGATTTCCTGTGTGAGCCCAGAACAATTCCTGTCGGTTCACGACGATGTCATTCGTACGCGGCCCATCAAAGGCACACGACGGCGAGGACAAACGCCCGCCGAGGACGCCCAACTCCGTCAAGAACTGCGCACCAGCGAAAAGGACATCGCCGAAAACGTCATGATTGTCGATTTGATGCGGAACGATCTCTCTCAGGTTTGCGTGCGGGGCTCGGTTCACGTGCCCGAACTCTGTGGGGTTGAGACCTTCGCCGGCGTTCACCATCTTGTCTCCACCGTTCAAGGCACCCTCGATCCAGCGGTCACTCCTCTGGAGGCATTCTTGCTGTGCTTTCCCGCGGGCAGCATCACCGGGGCGCCCAAACTTCGCGCCATTGAATTGATCGCTGAGTTGGAAGCCGGCCCGCGAGGCGTCTACACCGGGTCCATCTTTCGGTCCTTCGAGGGTTCTTTTGACTCCAACGTTCTGATTCGGAGCGCCGAAAAACGCGGCGATCGGATCAAGTATGGGGCGGGCGGGGCGGTGGTTTCCGACAGCGACCCGATCGCGGAGTGGGAAGAAGCGAAAACCAAAGCACGCCCCTTCACGAGGCTTTTCGAATGAGTCGCTCACTCTTCTACGGTGATTGCCTCTTCGAGACCGTACGCGTTGAAGGCAGCCCCCAACGCCTTGAACGGCATGTCGACCGCTTTGTGCGCTCAGCGGCCGCACTCAAGTACCCAAGCGAAGAGCTTGAGCGGGGTGTGGAAGCGCTTCATAGCCTCGAAGGACGTGCTGATGGGCTTTGGAGGGTGACCTTTGTGCGGGGAGCCGATGTCTTTGGAGATTGGGACCCAAACGTCTTATTCGACCATCGCCCAGCGACCCTCCGACCTCGTCCAAACCTTGGCGTCGTCGAGGGCTATATTCCGACAGATTCGCTGTCCGAGTTTAAGACCACAAACTATTTACGCTCGATGATGGCTCGTCGAGCGGCTCTCGCGGCCGGCTTTGATGACGCGTTGATGGTCAGCCATTGCGGACACTTGGGTGAAGCCTCCATGGCGAATGTTTTTCTGGTTCTCAACGATCGCCTGGTGACTCCTGAAATCTGTGGAATTCTTCCTGGGACGACGCGTGAAGCGATCCTGGAAAACGCACGCAGCGCGGGGATCCAAATTGAGGAGCGGACAGTCTCAAGATCTGAGTTGGCAATGGCCAGCGAGGTCATCCTGACTTCTGCAGGGGTGCTTGCTCAGTCCGCTCGGAGTCTGGAGGGGAGGGCGTTGAGCGAGCACTGGGGCCCGATCCTTGCGGAGTTCGCATGCGCGTAATGCAGCATCGCTGGCCTGTAGAAGTCGGAGTCGACGTCCTGATTCTGGATAATCGCGACTCGTTTCCGTTCAACCTCGCCCACCGTCTCAACGAGTGTGGGGCGACCTGCAGTGTCGTTCGCAGCGAGGATTCAAATCTGGAAGCTATTCGAGCGGCCAAGCCGGCCTCGATCGTGATTTCACCAGGCCCAGGACACCCCAAAGATGCGCACTTGAGCCTGGAAGTGGTGCGAAAGCTGTCCGGGGAAATCCCGATACTTGGCGTATGCTTGGGGCATCAAGTTATCGCGGAAGCATTCGATGGAACCGTGATTGCCAACGGCCATCCACGTCACGGCAAGACATCGCCAATTCACCACAACGAACGTGGTCTTTTCCAAGACATTCCAAATCCGTCGGCATTCGCGCGCTATCACTCGCTATCCGTCGCGCAGGTTCCCGATGTCTTGCAAACGACCGCATGGACGGACGATATTGTGATGGCTTTTCAGCACCAGGAACACCTGACCTTCGGTGTGCAATTTCACCCTGAATCAGTGCTTTCGCCGCAAGGTTTTTTGCTGCTTAGAAACTTTCTGGGACTTGTCCGATCGAATCGATAAGATGCTGCGACTGCTCAGTCATTTGCTTCATACCCAGCCTTTCAAAGACCAGTATCGACGCATTCAAATGCGCGCGGCCCTCGACTTCGTCTCCCTGTTCCAGACAGAAGCGGCCGAACGCAGTGAGGCATTTCGCGAGCTCCGATTCGTTGCCAACTTTTGTCAATAAGGCTGAGGCATCGACAAAACACTCACGAGCCAGACGGGCGTGGTCTTCTTGGCCACTGGCCGAAAAAACCGACGCTGCGTGAATATCAGCAAGGCCCATCAAACCTGAGGCGATCAGAATATCGGAGTCGAGTTGATTGGCGATTTGAAGCGCTTCATTGATGCGCTCAAGCGCCACCTCGCGGTTGAATTCACGCATTTCAAGGCGGGCCAGATTTCGGACGATATCGAAGATCACCCGCCGATCGCCGCCGTCTTCGGCACCGCTTAGCGCCTCGCTCAGGAAGACACGGGCCTTGCGGGTGTCGCCATTCATCAGGCTTAGTTCGCCAAGATTATTTAGAATAATCCCCATCGCTCCGCGGTAATCCATCCCCCGCGACAATTCGAGGGCTTCTTCGAAAAGCGTCTGGGCTTCTTCTAAATCTCCGCGCTCCAAGAGCAGGATTCCAAGGTTGTTGAAGCTGTCCACAACCCCCTGACGATCGCCCACACTGCGGCGTAGTTCCAAGGCCTCGCGGAAGTAGACCATCGCATTTTGAAGGTCGCCTTGCTGTAATTTAAGGCCGCCCAGATGATTCAGGCTCAGAGCGACGGAACGTGGGTCGCTGGCTTCTCTGCGCAGGTGCAGCCCGGCCGTGTAGAACGTTTCTGCTTCGTCGTACGCGCCCCGAATCCAGTGAATCTTGCCGATATCGTCAAGCGTGCTGGCGATTCCTCGAATATCGTCGAACGAACGGAAGAGTTCCAGAGCCAGATTGAAATGTTCAAGCGCGCGGTCGTACTCACCCAGACTGCGATAGGCGCGTCCAATCTTGTTGTAACCAACGCCGCCCTTGGAGCGGTCATTCAAAATCCAAGCGTATCGCAGCATTTCGCGGTAGTAGCCGAGCGCCTGATCGTACTCACCCAACATGTCGTAGACGGTGCCCAGATCGTGAAACGCCGACATCTTCGACTCGATGTCCCCGTCTGAGAGGTAGGCGAGGCCCTTCAGGTAGAGCTCGATGGCGTGCTGGTTGTTGTAGCGAGCCCTCGCGGTGCTCGCGGCTGCGAGATAATGACGAGCCGCCGCTTCGAGCGAACGAGCACGGTCGTAATGATTTGCGATGACTTCTTCGAACCCTTCGCGCGAGGGCAAACGTCGCTCAAGCCATTGCGGAATCAGCCTATGGAAGCGCTGGCGTTCTTGCAGCGAAAGGCTGTCATAGATCTTGCGCTGCTCAAGTCGGTGTTTGAAATAGAACTGTTCAATATCTGCGAAGAGCGCGTCTTCGTGACGACGAATCATGTCCTTGCGCTCAAGGCTCTCGAGTACGTCTTCAACTCGAGTATCAAGCGAGCCGTCAGCCCAATGAGCGATCGGCTGGCCCGAGTGGTCTTCGTGCAGGTGATAGAGCGCCGCAACCAGCTCTGGCCAGAAAATCTGACCAATGCACGACGCCATCCCAAGGACAAGGCGTTCATCATCGGTCAGGGCCCGCAGTCGGGCTTCGACCGCGCCTTCGACCGTCGTGGGCAGTTCGACATCTTTGAGCCGGTCCACATGCACTGTCCATCGCTCAGTTCGAGTGTCGATCACGTTCCCAGCGATCAAAATCCGCAGGAACTCCTCGACGGTAAGAGGATTTCCGTGTGCAGCCTCGGTGATTCGATCGATCAGGCTCGCCGGCACCGAGGCGCGTCGCAGCGTGTCGTTCACAAACCCCCGAACCTCGCGGTCGCTAAGTGGTTCGAGGACGTAGTGTTCGTCGAATTCGAAAGCATTGACGGCACTGTCTTTGGCGACCTCTTCGGGATTCCACGACAGAACAAGGAGGATCGGTGAATCCGCGAGCTGTTTTTGCAGGTGTGAAATCAGCGACAAAACCGGACGGGTCGCGAATTGGAGGTCTTCCAAAATCAAGACCAGTGGATTCTGGGCAGAGTCGGACCTCAACAATTGGATCAGCGCGTCGTGTGAGCGGCGCTCAAGATCGTAGGCGCCTTCGGTATCGCCCGCTTCTGGGACATGAGGCGAGCCTTCAAACCCAATATCGATAAGTTGGCCGATCAAATGAGCAACGCGTTCGGCCTCTGTCCCAACGATCGTCTTGCAGGCCTCCAAGAGCTTACGCCGAGCCATTTCCGAGGGTTCCTTTTCGGAAATGTAAAACCGGTGACGCAGCACACGTGAAAATACCGAATAAGGGCCGCCTGACTCGTCGCGAGACTCCCCGTGAAGAATAATCGTCGAGGAAAGCGCCTCGTCGAGTTTGCGGCGAAATTCCGCGAAGAGGCGGCTCTTGCCAAGGCCAAGCGGTGCCGTGACTGCGACGCTGACCATATTGGAAGTTTGGGTTGCCAGGTCGTGGGCCGCCATCAACGCGTCAAGTTCGGTCTCGCGGCCGACCATCGAAGTCTCAATCCCGTACACTCGCCACGTGTCGAGTTCCTCTCGCTCACGGGTGCGGACCAACTGCGTCACTCTCGTAATCACAGCCATAGGAGCGCCACAGGAGATGCAGTACTCGGCACTCGAATGATTTATGGCGTTGCACGCTTTGCACGCAACTTTATCCAACGATTCCAAAGCGGGGGGAGGCGATTCGCTGATCGAACCACATCGACCGCATGTGTCTCCCTCGCTGAGTTCGAACCCACAATAATGGCATTCCATCCGGACCTCCTACAGCGCGCTCAAGCAATACCACCGAGGTATCCTGTCAGCGCCCACCGGTCACGCTAAAGTTCGCAACAAATGCGAGTTGTGACCGATAACACCCTCAATTGATGGAGGGCTGGTGGAAACCTACAACACATCCGAATTACAGACACTTGTCGAAAGTCTCGCGCTTGGGGAAGAGATCGTCCTCAGCGTTTCCAACGACGCGAGCCACCTTCGGTGGAGAGTGGTCAACACTCGTCAAGGCTACCAATCGTTTGTGGACGTCTCGATGGAGGATGACTCGCATTTTGAGTTCCTGATTTCCTCTCCGCAAGCGACGCAGCTTTTGGCCCGGGCGATGGTTGAAGGTCAGCTCACGCCTCTGCTGAGCCATCGAGACACCCAATTGGCGTGTGTTGGTGTCGGGCTGGAAGGGGCGGAGGGCCTGCCCAAGGATTGGCGACGAGCGCTGCGTCGTGGCGACGTGGTGCTGACCTGGTTGGATAGGCCTCAGGAACAGCTCGGTGTTCACTTCAAAATCGACGCGGCATCAACGGTGGACATTCGGTTGATCGGAGACGAGCCCCATGTGTGGATCAGGGGCGAAGCACACGAAGGAACGGACCTTCAAATTCGTGAGCACTATGTGGAAGCGCGCACCACTCAGCTGATTTCGAGGCTAAGAAAAGGTCGATTTCAGGGAGAGGTTTCCACCGGAAGATTTACGCAGGTCAACGTCTGGGAAATGAGAACGGCTGAACACAATGCGGCCGTTGAGACTCGCCGCGGCTGGGCATCTCAGGAAATCGGGTAGCGGTCAGGGTCGGTCAACTGAATTTTCCCACCGGCGCCTTCGATGACCTCTTGCATCGTCAATGCCCGAGAATTCGCGACCGCACGTGCAATCACGACTGGCGACGCCTGCATCAACCGTAAGGCCGCGAAATATTCGATCGACAACAAGATCGACAGAACCTGCCCGACACGTCGATCCGAATACCCAGGATGCCTCAGAACCACGTCGACGAGATTCGAGGTCGATTGCGGCTCGTTCAGCCGTGCATCGTCAAAATTGCCCGCTTTCAGCGGCCCTTCTTCAACGGCCGAAAACACCACGTCTTCGGCCTGAGCCGCGCGAGCGGGACGAGAAGCGACTTCAATACCATCAAGACCGGCCAAGCCTAACGCCACTGCCGGTGAGACGCCGTGAGCAATCATGCCTTCGATGGGTGTCAGCGCCCGTTGGATCGCCTCCATAAGCGCTTGGTGCGATGTGAACTCCGCCCAATCTGCTCCTCGAATCGCCAACGATACGCTGTCGTCAGCTTGGGGTTCCAGAATATCCACGTCCACATCTGCATAGGATCGAAGGTGCCTGCGAAGCGCTGAGGCGAATCGATCCAACTCACCGGCCCCCGTCGACCTACCGATGCTGAAAGTGACCTGTGCGCCTTCTCCGCTCGCCGTGAGCTCAAATTTGGGTTCGCCCGAGGTGCTCAAGGCTGCACTTTCTTTGACGTCACCGATTTCTTCGAAGGGCGACGTTGCGGAAGCAGGCGTGTCGGAAGATGAATCAGCGGCCTCAAGAGTCTTGGCAGTGGGGGACGTCGTCTCAGAAAAATGAGACGGAAAGAGGGCCTCCAACGTCGTGTTGGCATCGTGGTCAGAATCGACAAAATCACTCAATCGACCACCCAAACTCAATGCCTGCCCCCAATCTGGGGCTTCGTTCAAAGAGCCGACCAGGGCAAAACCACCGTCGTGCTCCCGAGCTTCCCAGGACAGTTTCGTATGAGCCCCATAGATTTCCGCAGCACGTACGGCATCAGCCAGCGTCCAGCGAGGCAAAACAAAGTGGACGAAGACCTTCGCCGGATCTTCACAGACCAGACAGCGCAGAAAACCTCGCGTTCCGAACTTCGCGAACGCAAATTTCCAATCCCCGGTCTCAAGCGCCGGCGCGGCGACCGATGTGGGTTCGAGCTTCAGGTCTGCCATCACGGCCGATAATGCGTCCGACATCGAATTCTCCAACAAAAAAAAAGCCCCGGCGCAGCGGGGCTCAAAAGCAAACAGAACCAGAATCAGTCGTCAATGGACCAGCCGTAATCCATATCGATAATCACAATACCTCTCTCCGATTCCGTCTGATCTTTGTCAGACTCGGGAGTGGCTTTCTCATAATTATCCGGCGAGTAAAGTGGAAGATGAAGCGGTTCAGGCTCCCACTGGTTTTCCTCGCGGCGACGTTTCAGTTCATCATAAATCAAGTAGTCGGGAATCATGTCCGTGCCTCACGTGCCGGGGGAAGATTCCAAGGTCACCTTAATTTTACGTTCGTTCGGCCTGAAGTCCACTGTTTTGGTGACTTCAGCTGTCTTCATCTTCCGAATGCGATTCAGATGGGCGCAAAACCGAATCAAGATCAAACCCTTGCGCTGCTTCTGTGTTTTTTTCTTCCACCTCGGAATCGACCACTTCTGGCGTCGATTCGTCATCATTCTCGCTGCTGGTCGGAGATTCAGCGGGTTTCTGGTCGGAAACTTGGTGCTTTCGTTCACCAAAAGGCTCGATGCCAGGCAGGGTGTCCACGTTGACCTTATAAGGAGAGGTCGTGGGCAGGAGTTCAGAGAGCGTTGGAGGTTTATTTGCCATCGAGAGACCGAATGCCTTGGGAGCCGGTGTTGGGAGTTCGGCCAAAGACCGGGATGTCGCGTAGGCGTTGAAAAAGCCCAGCTGCGTCAGAACGAGAAACCCTGCAAAGCCAACCATCATCAACAGCTCACCCAAGAGTCTCGCGACTTCACCCAGTGGAGCCAACGCGGTTCCCACCGTAAAGTTGAAGAAGAAGATCACGATATAATAAAAAATCAGCGGAGGAATCAGTGCGTACGCCGACAGGACAAAAATCCGATAGAAGGCCACGGGATTTTGAACCACGGTCTCGGCTGCGCAGAGCCAAGCATCTGGCCACGAACGCCCTTCGATGAACATCCCGGCGGCAGCCACGCTCGCCGTGAAGCGAATCAAAACGGCGAGGGCCACGTAGAGTGTCAGTGCGGCGGCCCAAATCGCAGCAGAAGCGAAAATATTTGAATCGAGCCAAGAGGTCAGCGCAATCGTCGCCATGACGGTGGTTCCAAAAAGCGCCGCGATCCCCAGATCGTGAAGCAGAATCATGGCCCGCTGCCATAATGCCTGCGGAAAACCTTCGGAGGCATCGCGAAAGAAACTCAGCTTTTCACGCGACATCACACGCGCCGTGGACTTCCAAACGCCGCCCCACGTGTAAGCGTCGAGCGTGAACCCGAAAAGCCAGGCCGTAAATCCCAGCCCCAGAACTCCAAAGATGAAGTCTGGACGAAGAAAAAACTTCAACGCGGTCGAGAGTCCAGGCCCGGTGCGCAAAGACACCACGACGACGACCGTCATCATGAGGCCCAGCAATAACGCCGTGCCCGCCCGAACGACGGAAGACATAAAGTCGCCCAACACCCTCCAAAACAAGAGGGAAGGGTGTGTGCGGACTGTATTGAGTGCCGCGCGGGAACAAGCTTTGGGGTCAATTTGCGTCATTGTTGACGAACACCTTGGGGTATGTCAGTCGAATCAGAGTCAGGCCAAATTCATTCAACGGCAGGGAAGCATACGATGTCAAAGCGATTCGATGGGAAGATAGTCTGGATCACCGGCGGCGGTTCGGGTCTTGGACGGGAAATGGCGTTTGAGTTTGCCCGACGCGGAGCGAGCGTCGTCGTGTCTGGCCGCCGCGTCGAACGTCTTGAAGAGACCGTAAACCATATCGCCGAAGCAGGTGGCACCGCGCACGCCATCGCCTGCGACGTGACGGACGAGGATTCTATTATTGCCGCGTTGGCGCAGATCATTCGGATCCACGGGCAGCTTGATGTTGCCGTGGCGAATGCTGGTTTTTCCGTCGCCGGACGGCTCGAGAATCTGAGCGCCGACGATTGGCGGCGGCAGCTCGACACCAACGTGATTGGGCTCGCCATTACCGCGAAACATTGTCTGCCCGCACTGCGAGAGACCAAAGGTCGCATCGTCTTGATTGGAAGCGTGGCCGGTGTGGTCGCAGCGCCCGGTGTCGGCGCCTATCACGCGTCTAAGTACGCCGTCCGGGCCATCGGCCAGGTTCTGGCGATGGAAGTGCAGGGGAGTGGGGTGACGTGCACCACAATCCAGCCCGGTTTTGTAAAAAGTGAAATCGCTCAGGTCGATAATGCCGGTGAATTTCACGCCGACCGCGACGACCACCGACCTCATCAATTGATGTGGGACACTGACCGCGCAGCCCGTGTCATCGTGGACGCAATCGCCGCCAGAAAACGGGAGTTCACGTTCACAGCACACGGAAAAGCTGCCGTGTTTTTGGGGCAGCACGCGCCAGGGTTGGTCCACATGATCATCACCCGCTTTGGCGCAAAATACCAAAGGTAGCGGTTATTCGATGTCGTGGGGCAACGAACCACGCGGTGAGCGAAAGAACATGAACGGTGTGTACGAACCTAGATTCGACACTCTCGACATGTAGATGTCGGCGTAACGCTCAGTCTGGCGGGTTAGGTTACTCTTGTCGTTCCCAGCCCTCATCAGATAACCCCAACGCTCGTTGAACTCCGTACCGTCGGCCGAAGCCAGCGGTCCGATCCGCGAATCGATCTCCTGAAGCTGCGAACGTAATTCGCTCATCTTCTTCTTCAGTTCGTCGGCCGGCGTGTCCGAAAAAGTCCCGTGTTTCGATGTGCGGCGTTGAAGGTCGAGGCGATGCTCCGAAAACGTATGTTCCATACGTTCTTTATCGCGCATCAACGCCGATATCTCTTCGAGCCGGTCGCATGAGGCGGCCTCGGCCCTCAATTCGTCCTCAAGTTCGCGCAGAACCAAGGCAGTTCTCCATCGCGAAATGCTTTTGGAGACACTGACGTCGCCATAGATATGGTCACCCACATAGAGAATCTGTTCGCCGTCCACTTTCAGGCAGCGCTCAACAAGAGAGGCGTAACCTCCAAGGTAAATCCCGCCCTCACGTGGAATTCCCACCACGGGCCTCAAGAGGCCGTCTTCAGTGACAACCTCGAAGATCGGCGAAGTGTCTTGGAAAAACACTGGTTTTCGAGCCCCAACCACGACGAGTGAGAAGAGGTCCTGCCACTTCATGCCGTCGGGCATATAGGGGTTGATCGCGTAATTCATCATGAAACGAGTGTATTCCCACTCAGAATTCGTGATCAGCATCAGCTTTTTGCCGGCGTCTTTCTGGTCCAGCAGTGTGGTCACAACATCGGGGTCCAAGGTCACGAAACGCTCTGGGTCGGCCATGATTTCGTTCTTGAGCTCGCCTTCAACGTGCGCGTGGTCAAGCGCTCCGCGCACGGCGCGGTAAAGGTCCGAATACCCCAGTGAAGGAGGGAGTTTTCCATCGTCCAGCAGGTCGACCAACTGCGCGTACATCGCTGCTTCCGAAATCGAAAACAGCGTGTTGAGAAACATCCAACGAGCTTCTCCCAAGTCCACGAGCGTGCGTGTGTAACCCCGACGAAGTTCGTGAAACTCGAGCATTCGAGTCCCGTGCATCGCCGTTTTTACGTACCCAAACCGGTTCGCTTTCACGATATTTCCGAGTTCGGTGTCGATCACCAACCCACGAGTCACAAGCTTCGAATCAAATTTCAGGTCTTCGACGGGCCAACCGAGTCCGACGAGGCGTTGGCGAATATGCTCCCACGCGCGGCCTTCCCATTCATCCACATCGTAATGAACCAGCGTGTAGTCCATGTCATACCCGATGGCCTGAATGCTCCGAAAATTAAGGGTTCGATTGCAGAAGACCCGTCGAGAAAACTCGAGGTGTTCTGGGTGTTGGTTAACGTGTTGCGGCATATTTCAATCTTCCAAAGTTTTGGAGCACCCGCCGGTAGAACAGCGGAAGAGGTCCGGCGGCGCAAAGGTTGCCGCGTCATAAAAATCACAATCGGCCAGCGAATTGGCCTCAAGGCAGGGGTCGTCGCTGATCAGCAAACCACGATGAATCAGATACCAACCCACCTGGTTGGTCATAAACGTCGTAGCATCGAAATTTGTGCCCGTGAGCGGCGCATTAAAGGTGTGTTCGCCACGTGTGCTGAGGTACGGAAGGCGCAACGCGCTGATTCCATAGGGTGTTTCGATGGTCGCCCTCAATGGCTTGTCAGCATCTTTATTGGGCGGAACAGCGGCGCGGTCTGGATCGTGAAATGTCCCATTATCCAAGTCATCGGCGTCAAAAAGCGTGTCCGGAAAATCCGGGAATCGATCCAGCCAATTGATGCCTTCGTACACAAAATTATCGATCAGGAACTGATTCTGCGGCTTTCCATATCGCGGGTCGTTTTCGAAAACCCCAAGGATTCCGGCCGTACGTGCGATTGAGATACCAGTGCTGATCGGCACCGTCTGGTCGCCGACTGTCCCGGCCATCAGGAAGTTTGTGGATCCCACGTCGAATGGAGGTTTCTCGTAAGGAAACGATTGTGGGCGCAGGAAGAAGCCAGGTGCCACAACCGAAGGATCCGCGCCTTCGACAAGGGTTTGAGCCACGCCGATGAACTTGCGGAAATCAGGTGTTTGCCGCTTAAGACCCAGTCCCTGGGCGAGTGCGGCGAGCGGCGTGCCCGCTGGATAGTAGATATTCTCAAAAACAGTGTTTTCGGGGAACTTATCGATCGTCTGTTTCAGAACACCTTCGGGAGACCAAACTTCAATGATCAACGGATCGCCATATACGGTGGCGTCTTGAACGGTTCGGGCCTCCAACTCTGCCGGGTACACGACCGATTCGTCTTCCTCGGTGATCGACACGTCGGAATAAGTGACGTTTGCGGGGTCGAAATTCTCGATGCAGGTACGGACCGACAAGCAAGCGCCGTCAGGCCCACATGTTTGGCCACCACCGCAGTCTTGTTCGCCACACCGGGATTTTGTTGGGCATTGCATCAGGTTGACGACCAACGCGACACGGTTATCAAAACCAAGCTTCGCGCGCCGCATGGTTGCGCCATCGGCGTCTGCAGCGATGCCGACCCGAAACACACCGTTACGTACGTAGGTCGTGCTCTTGCGGTCCTCGAGAGGCACGACACTTCGTTTCTCTCGATTTGGATTTCTAAGAACAATCCGGTCACCCTCGGCAAAACCGGGAACAATGCCGATGCTCACTTTTTCACTTTTGTCGGCGGTTGGAAGGGTAAAATACAACTCGGCACGGCCCTGTGCGGTGTCATCCGCGAGTATTCGTCCCATCAGCAATGGCCCAATCATGCGAAGCGTCACGCCGTCACGGGCATTTCGGATGGTCGTACGGGATGCAATATCCGTGATGCCACCACCTCCAGCGTTGGAAACCGCAGCTTTGATGACCGGGTCAGAGGCCGCGATCAACGTCGTCTGGATACCACCCAGCGATGTTCCGAAGGCCACATACGCTTGGTCTCCGCCAAAATCCACGACTCCATCACCGTTGAAGTCGCCTGCAATCTCGGGTTGGCCGTCTCCGTCGCTATCAAAATCGGCGATAATCGAGCGATGGGCGATCACAAACGGGTCGTCTTCGTTCACGGCTGCGGGGAATCTATGAACCCCATCAAATGCCCGGAAAATACGAATCAACTGCATCTGGTCGATGGTCGTTTGTCGAAAGTTGTCGCGGGTATGCAAGATGTCGGAGGTGAAGAACATTCCGCCCGAATCTGCGACCCCGTCGTTGTTCAAATCGCGGGCGCGATGGTGACCAATCATCTTGGCAAAATTGGGGATATTGAGCCTTGGATTATTGATGGCGTGGTCAATCAGATCGTCGTATTCAGGAGGAATTACAACACCATGCCCCACGGCATCGATTGCGCAGGTCGCAAACCCAAACTTGGCCAATGCGCCGCCGAACAGAAGGATCTCGAGCCGTGTAGAATTAATCGCGTGCGAGTAAATCACGGTCGGGAAGGGAGGCTTAATCGTTTCGGTCGGCTTTGGAACCGTGCACAAAAATGTGACTTCGCCAGGCTTGTAGAACGCCTCTCCCGTCGATGGATCGAGCTGAAATACCTCGTCGTCGTCTTGAGGATTAGAATTCTCACCAGGGGGATCGGCAAGGCCGTCTTTGTCAGCCAGGAAATAGGGCGAACGAAACGCCCCGGAAACCATATAGTCTACGAAACCTAGATTTTCCGCGATGATGTCGGCAGATCCAGATGCAACGCCGAAAAGACTCGGAAGCAAAGGCACCAGTAATGTTGAGAGCGGCTCAAAATCGAACGTCATCGGAAGCGGGGCGCCGTCTCTTTTTCCGTTATGCACGAAATTCAAATCCGCGGGGTATTCTTGAGCAAGTCGCGCGAACGTACCGTGACCGTAGAGACCTGCCCGAACCGCGCGCAAGTCTTCGGTGGGGTCTTGCGTGGTAAATGCCCAGGCAAAACGGACCGCCTTCAGCTCGCTGTCAAAGCGTGATGGCATGGCCTTCGGCAGCGCCACGCGCAATGCCGACAAGACTTCCGTCTGACGGGTGTGATTGACGTATTCGAAGGGCGAATCAACGCTGTTTTGATCCTCTCCGACCAACGCATCCGTAAGCACCACCGCGTAACGCGAGTTGGCTTCGAGCACCTCTACGGGCCGAAGAATCAGCGTATTCGACTCGCGCTCATACCATTCGAGGGTATTCCCAGGCGTGTAGGGGTCTTCATTTTGGTCGAGCAGGTTGGGTTGGTCCCAGACCCCGTCGTCGTCCGTATCTTCGATCGGATCAAGAATCCCATTTCCATTGACGTCTGTCTCGGCCACGCTCTCAAAGAGCAGATTCGTGCCCTGTTTACGGGGGTCGTAGTCATAAAGTCGGTCAGGCGCCGCATGCAGAACCGGGAAGTTCCCAAGGCCTAAATCCAGCAGCTCCAATTTTCCGAAATTCGGAGATTTGGGCTCGATGTTGATCAGATAGACGGCATCGTTGCTGAAATCTGGCGTCTTTTCCTGATGGCGAGTCTTAATATTATTCAGATCCAACGGAGCGCTAAAGGGCACGGTAATGGGGGAATACGTGCCAAACCCCGTCATCTGCCCAAGCACACGGCGAACCCGTTCTTCTTGAATGCTGCCGCCCACCAGCGACACATTGAGGCGCTTGTTCGTGGGAACCGTAGGATCAACGCGTGTCGCCAAGTCGTTGGGAAACGGGATCTCTGGAAAGGGTCGCGCATCAAGATCGAATTTTACGACCGGCCCACCCGAAGGTTGAGACAGTCGAAGACCAACAGGGTCGGAGTTGTCCTCGATACACGAGGTCAACGAGAACGACAAAATTGCGAGCGTGGCGAGGTGGCGCTGGAACATTAGACATCCACGGTTAGTTTCTGAGCGCGAAGAGCGTGGAGCTTCGTGAAACGAGTGTCAAGCACTGCCGCGATGCTCGTTGATCTAAGCGCAGCAAAGCGCTATATCCGGCACCCTTCCCCAAAGGCGTAGAATGAACGAGGAATCTAGCGATATCACGCGACTTCAGGTCGGCGAAAAGGAAATCATCCTGGTGGGAACCGCCCACATTTCGCAGCGATCTGTTGATGTCGTGAAAACGGTCATCGAAGAAAACCAGCCCACTTCCGTGTGCGTCGAACTTGACGACCAGCGTTTTCAGGCGATGACGAAGGCCTCCAATTGGGACACGTTGGATCTCAAAGAGATCATTCGCACCAAACAAACTACATTTTTGGTCGCGCGACTTGCTCTGTCAGCCTTTCAAAAGCGCATGAGCTCTTACACCGGTGTGAAGCCCGGTGGAGAAATGCTCGCCGCGATCGAAGCCGCCGAACACATCGATGCGCCCGTGGTGTTGGTCGACAGGGATATTCGCACAACCCTTTTGCGCGCCTGGCGCATGACCCCTTGGTGGAAACGCAGCAGCATCGCCGTCTTGCTTGTCGCCGGGCTCTTCGAAAAAACCGAAGTCAGCGAAGACGATCTCGAGAAACTGCGCGAGACACATAATATCTCCGAGGCGCTCGATGAGATGGGGGACATTCTTCCATCCGTCAAAGGCGTGTTGGTCGATGAACGCGACCTCTACATGGCCCACGAGATCGTAAAAGCGCCGGGCAACCGTGTGGTAGCGATCATTGGTGCAGCGCATAAGGCCGGGATCATCCGACATCTGACCGATGGGATCGATGACGTTGCTTTGGAGGCGACGAGGCACGTTCCCGAGAAGGGCGTCGTCTCAAAAATCCTGCCCTGGGTTTTGCCGCTGATCATCATCGGGCTATTTGTCGGTGGGTTCTTCTATGGCGACATGGAAGATTTCAAGAACGCCGCCGTCGCATGGGTGCTCGTAAACGGCATCTTGGCATCGCTGGGGGCTATCATCGCAATGGCACACCCGGTCACGATCATCGCGTCGTTTGTCAGTGCTCCAATCACCTCGCTTAACCCAACAGTGGGCGTCGGGATGGTCGCTGCGCTCGTGCAAACCTACGTCGCGTCTCCGACGGTTGCCGACATGGAACGGGTGGGGGATGATATCTCTCATTGGACCGGTTGGTGGCGTAACCGGCTCGCCCGCATTCTTGTGATCTTTGTATTGACGAACCTCGGCAGCTCCGTGGGAACGATCCTCGCGTTTAAATGGCTTTCCAAACTCATTTGATACGGTTCGCGCCTTTCCTTCTAGGCTTCCTGCTGACCTCAGTGGGATGTGCGACCCCCCATCAAGCCCCAACTCAAGTCAACGATTGCCCGCCAGAATGCACGGTTTCGGGCGACAGCCCTCCCGCAGGGTTTGAGCGTTTTTGCGCCACGAAGGCGGGCGTGCGCCATGGTCCGTACATGACTTGGTACAGCTCGGGGAAAACCAAAGAAGCGGGCTTCTACGACGACGGCCTGAGAGCCGGGCCCGTAAAGTTCTTTTATGCCAATGGCATCCTCAAAACCACGGGCGTCTATGTTGCGGGCGTTCAGGACGGTGACTGGCGGTACTTCTGGTCCAACGGGGAGCCTCGATCAACAGGCGCCTACGTAGCCGGACAACCCGACGGTGAATGGACCTATTGGTTCCCCGACGGGCAGATCTCAAATCAAGGCAAAATTGCCGCTGGCGCACGAATTGGGCCGTGGAAAACCTTCTGGGAAAACGGCAAGCTGGCATCGGACGGAGTGTACGTTGACGGAAAAAAAGACGGTCCCTGGCAATTCTGGCACGAGACCGGCGAAAAACACTCTGCGGGAAGCTACGAAGCGGACAAGGCACAAGGCATGTGGTCGTTCTGGAACGCCGACGGAGTGCGTATAGAGGAGGGCGCCTACGACAAAGCCAGACCCAACGGCAGATGGTCCCACTGGCATGACAACGGAACTCTTAGTTCCACTGGCGAGTATTTGCTCGGCAACCAAGATGGCAAATGGACATTCTGGTTCGATAACGGCCAGCGTGAAACCGAAGGCAGTTACGTCAATGGTTTGGCTCAGGGCGAGTGGATCTCCTACGATCTTAACGGAAAGAAAACCGAGGAGGGATCCTACAAGGCCGGCGTTCGTGAGGGTGTCTGGAAGGGCTACAAACATGGCCAGATTGCGTGGGAGGGTTCCTTCACGAGCGACGTGATGGATGGAAGCTGGCGCTATTTCCACGCCAACGGAAAGGTCTCCAGCGAAGGGATCTACATCGATGGTGTCACGCAAGGCGTCTGGCAATGGTGGTTTGAAAACGGGCAACTCTCGAGCAGAGGGATTTTTGAAAACGGCGTGCGAGCGGGCACCTGGGAATTCTTTTGGCCCAATGGAAAACTGCAATCATCTGGCGCATATCAGGCCGGAATGTCATCGGGAGACTGGAAGTTCTTTCTTGAGGACGGGTCGTTGGATCCCAAAGGCGTAGCACCCCAATCCGCACCAGAAACGCCATGAGCGCATCAATGACTTGATGTGGTCATCCTATTCTTATTGGCACTCAGCTCAGGCGACAGATGGAATCGAGATTCGAAGCACTCATGCACTACGCCAACGATCTCCCGTTGTTCCCACTTCCACAGATGGTTTTCTTTCCTCACACCGTGCTGCCGCTTCATATTTTTGAGCCGCGCTACCGCGACATGGTTCGCGACGTCCAGAAACATGGCTGGCCTATTGTGATGGGGAATATCGACGTCAGTGCAGGCCTTGATGACCAGGGAAGGCCGCGCGTCTTGCCCATCGCCGGGGTGGGGTTCATTTCGCGCTGTGAAGAATTGCCCGACGGCCGCTTTCTGATTGAGCTCGAAGGCTCATCAAGGGTCAGAATCACTCACGAACACTCCGCTGGACGTGACTACCGCACCGTCGCAGTTGAAGTGTTGGATTCCGACGACGTGGATCCACAGGCGTTGGAACAAGCGCGACATTCAATTCAAGTGTTGGTCATGGGCCTGACTCAACAAAATGCGCGGGTGGGAGAGTACCTTCAGTACTTGATTCGAAAGGCGTCCGACGCATCAGCGCTTGCCGACTCGATGGCCGCATCGCTCATCACGGACCCCGCTGCTCGTCAGGCGCTCCTCGAAAACGTGGACGTTCTTTCTCGGCTCGATGCCGTGGTCACGCGAATGGCCGAATTGATGGCACTTGCTGCTCGGCCTGATTCCACGACCAAATTCAATTAAACCACGTCGGTGCGAGCCTCACGCAGGTCCGGTGCCCCAAAGTCGACGCTCCTCGACGCGCATTGCGGCCTCTTCGTCGGGTTCTGCATGGTCGTGACCGACCAGATGCAAAAGCCCATGAATCAGCAAGAAGTCGACCTCGTGCAAGAGGCTCCACGTCAAGGTGTCAGGGTCAACGCCCAAGGATAACGCCACCCGCGCCTTGTGTGAGTCACCTGACACCAAGCGTTCGGCATAGTCGATATTTATGACGACGTCCCCGAGCGCCGGGATTTCAGGGGTAATTTCGCTGGGCTCATAGAGAGGAAACGACAACACATCGGTCGTCTTGTCTTCTTCTCTCCATTGCGCGTTCAGTGCCTGAATATGGGGGTCGTCCGTAAGCAGAATCGAGAGTTCTGGATCAGCTAGACCCAAGGCGTGGAAGTGACTCACGGCTCTCTTTTTTATCAGATTTCGAATTTTGCGCAGGCTCGGATGTTTTCGAGCCATTCCCTCCGACAGGATGTCCACCGGCATGTTTTTCTTCCTCAAGCATGTTTCGTTCTGCGGTCAATTCCCACACATCAGTGTTGGCGTCTGGGTCCTGTTCGCGGCTGCGCTTCGTATTCTTTCGACGGCCATCGCTGCGCGAGTCTGACGGTGAATCACCAGACTTATCGATGTGCAAAATGTCCTTCTTTTTATCACTCGGGTATTCAGGCCGGTGATGGTAGATGCCCGCCAAGATCCGGTTGAACGCTAGGGCAATCAGGTTCAGGTCTTTCAGCGTCAGCTCGCATTCATCGAGCTGGCCATCCGTAAAGGCCTTGTTGATCATTTTCTGAACCAACCCTTTAAGTTTTGCAGGCGTCGGCTCCGGCATCGCGCGGCTGGCCGCCTCGATCCCGTCAGCGAGCAAGCAAATCGCTGTCTCTCTGGATTGCGGTTTCGGACCCGGATACCGGTAGTCTTTTTCGTCAACGCCCTGAATCTCGGGGTCCTCAAGGCTTTTGGCCTTGTGGTAGAAATACGCGATTAGACTCGTGCCGTGATGCTGGGCGATGAAGTCTTGGATGACTCCAGGCAATCGATATTGCCGCGCCATTTCGAGGCCGTCTTTGACATGAGCCTTGATGACCAGCGCGCTCATGTTGGGCTTGAGCTTATCGTGAGGATTGACCCCCAGCTTCTGGTTTTCCGCAAAATAGTGAGGATTCTTGGCCTTGCCGATGTCGTGGTAATACGAACCCACCCGAGCAAGCAAGGGATTGCCGCCTACGGCTTCGGCAGCGGCCTCACAAAGGGAGCCGACCATCATGCTGTGATGGTATGAACCCGGCGCTCTAATAATCAGCTCACGAAGCCCTGGGTGATTCAGGTTTGCCAGCTCAAGCAGCTTAATGTCGGTCGTGTATCCAAACACGGCTTCCACAACGGGGAGCACGGCCGAAACCACGATGCCCGAGGCAATTCCGCCCGCAAGGCCCATCCCCATTCGCCCGATCGACGACAATTCAAAGAATTCGCCGGAAATCAGCAGGAACGCCATGATCGACGCCATGTTCACCGCGCCAATCAGGAGTCCCGACCACAACAAGGCCATGCGGTTTCGAACCTGACGGGCCGCCATGGCTCCGACAAATCCGCCAATCGCGGCGTAGGTTGCGAAAAAGAAGGAATTCCCCGTCATCAGGCCGACGAGTAGCGCAAATAAAACCGTGAAGATCGCGGCCTGTTCGCTGTTCAGAACCAGACGTATCAGCATGCCCGAAGCTGCCACCGGAATGGCAAAATACCATGCTTCAGCCGGAATACTTGTAATGGTTTCCGATAGAACTTGACCAAGCATCACGCCGACTCGACTCAACGCCAGCAGAGAAAGCAGGGCGGACGCCATGAACACGATGTCTCGGGCGTTCAGGCGAAATGTGCTCAAGCTTCGTCGACCAAAAACAAAGAGCGTCACCATGGCCAGCAGGGTGAACAACACCACGCCAGCAACCACCTGCCCACGACTCAAAAAAGTGCTTTCATCCAACATCGCCTCGATGATTCGACGATGGCGTTCAGTAACGACTTCTCCTCGATTCAGCAGGGTCTGACCGCGACGCATCTCTTCGCGAACGAATTGATCGTCGACACTTGCGACGGCAGCTTCACGTTTTTGAACGGTGATGTCGGGATTGATGAAGGTGTTGGGTTGAATGACCGAGTTCGCAGTGGAAAGAATTGCCGTTCGCAACTCTCGATCGCCAACCGCAGACAGGCGCCGAGCGCCAGCTTCTTCAACGAGCGCGGGGACTCGCTCCATCGTCACAAATCGAGACTCGATGTCTGAAACCAGATACTCGATCAGAACCTTTTCTCCGCGCATTCTGCGAAGGAAAATCCCTCGTTCTTGCTCGTCTTCCAAGGTACGTCGCCGCACCACGATGATATTTGTCATCACTTGCCCGACGATGTCGGCAAGCAGGACCTCGGCGTCTTCTTGAAACCCCTGACGCGCAAACGTGTCAAAATCTGAGTCTCGAACCGCGACGCCAAGCAGCGCATCAAAAACGTCCTTTCTGCGTTCTCTGGCAAATTGCAGGCGCGACGTGACGTCGAGGGACTCAAGCAACGCCGCAGACCGCGCGCTCAAGGGCATCTCATCCACAATCCGGAGTCGTTCTGGGTTCTTACGAACCAGCTCCTCTCGGGCATGCGCGATGAGTTCAGAGCGCATTTCGGAAAACGACGATCCCAGCCGGTCACGCAACTGCGCGCCCAGTCCTTCCTGCCAATCAAAAACCGCTGGAACTTCGCTCGCAGCGAGGTCCCTCTTGCGTTTGGATTGAACAACGTCTTTCTGGATAAAAGTGAATTCGCGGGTCACCAACACTTCAAACGGAGAAGGTTCCCCGATGACCAGCGCGCGCAACGAATCATCCCGTTGGTGGGTGTCGACGGTGACCATGAACACCACGGCACCGATGAACGCAAAAAAGAGCAGGAGCTGCGCGCCCACGCCGTTGATTGCTGCGTCCACGACCGTTTTCCGGGTACGATCGACCCGTGAAAAAACGTTCTTGCTCTTGTTGTGGTTGCTCTTGGCCATTGACCTTCCAGCTGGGACAAAGTCGTCATCGACGCCGTCATCAGCTTGCCGCGCAGGCATGTTACATGTTCTGAGGCAGAACTACACCGTCTAGGTATACTCACCTTCGTAGGCGCGCTCGTAGGCACTCACGATTTTCTGAACCACAGGGTGGCGAACCACGTCGGTGGCTTCGAAATGAACGGCCTGAATCCCAGGGATATCCTTCAAAATTCCCAGCGCTTCGACAAGCCCGCTGCCCTGATGGCGCGGCAAATCGATCTGCGTAATATCACCCGTGATGACTGCCTTAGAGCCAAACCCGATGCGGGTCAAAAGCATTTTCATCTGCTCATTCGTCGCATTTTGAGCTTCATCCAAAATGATAAAGGCATCGTTTAAGGTTCTACCGCGCATGAACGCCAGTGGAGCCACCTCAACCATTCCTTTCTGAAGCATATTCTGCGCACGCTCGGTATCGAGCATGTCGTGAATAGCGTCCCAGAGTGGCCGCAAATAGGGATCGATTTTCTCTTGCAGGTCGCCCGGCAAAAAGCCCAAACGCTCGCCAGCCTCGACAGCAGGGCGAGTCAAAATGATGCGTTTGACCTGTTTATCCATCAGCGCTTGAAGTGCCATGGCCATCGCCAGAAACGTCTTTCCGGTGCCCGCCGGGCCCACCCCAAAAACAACGTCGTTGCGACGAATCGCCTCGACGTAGATTTTTTGGTTGATGCCTTTGGGCGCGATGACACGGTTCTTTGAAGTGACAAAGACAGTATCAAGAAAGATGTCTGTCAGCTTGGCGCTTGGGTCTTTGCCCATGATCTCGATGGCTCGGACCACGTCAGCAGGGGTCACAGCAAACCCTTTTCTCGCAAGAGCATAGAGCTGCAAGAGCGCCAATTCCGTGATTCTCGCGGCAACGGACTCCCCTTTGACCATCAAAGTCCCATCGCGCGCACCGATCGAGACGTCGAGCGAGCGTTCGATCAACTTCAGGTGTTCGTCGCGCTGGCCGGTGACCACTCGGGCCACATCGGATTCCTCAAACTCAACTTGAATGGAAATATCGTTCACTGTTGCTCATCGAAAATTAGCGCATCTTCTTGGGACACACTGGGATTGGTCTGAGTTCGCGGGCCTTCCAATTTGAAGCCTTCGCCAAACCGTTGATACCGATAGATGCTTGATGCGGGATAATCAAGATCGGACGGCTCAAGAAGACCCTCCTCAACAAGAACGTCCAGCGTGACAGGAAATTTCTCGTTCAATGATTCATAGACTCGCAACGCCTGATCAAGCCGCTGCATTTGCGCGTCCACAAGATAGGGTTCCAGCGCGTTTCGCTGGCCCGGCTCGGGAGCGACAAAAAGGTCGGTGTTCTTGTAGGTGACATAGCTCCAAGCCCCAAGGGCCAAGACCATCAAGATTTGAAGAAAGGTCACCACATGGTGCACAACCACAGCGCCCACGCCTTTTGACGACTTGTTTGCCACCTCATCTGGAGTAAACAGAAGCTCCGAATTATCCCGGATGATCGGAAGGTCATCCGGCATTTCGATCGGCATCGAGATAGGTGTTGGCAGCTTTTTACGACTCATTTCCGACCTCCCGTGCCCACTTGAACCGGGTCAATGCCGCGCACCACGGCACCAAGCACGATCGCGCACGTGAGGGTCACCATCATCCACCCGACGCTCGATGTGCCCCCCCAATTATCGGAGAGGAGCTCGGATGCGGGTCGAATCAGGCCAAGGGGAAAGAGCGCCAGGAGCAATCCCAACACAAACGAGACGCCGATCGCGAAGCCGCTCAAACTGCGTCCGGCGAGGTGATGTCCGGTTCCGGGTGCAACCAGGGATGAAATCCTTCGCAATCCACTTTGAAATCGCAGCCGCCCCCCGAGAACGCGCTCGTTGTACACCCGAGCCTGATAATCCATTCCAGCTCCGGTCACGAAGGTCCTGTAGCAGGGAAGGCACAGGTGATGGGCGCCCGTCGTCTTGTCATCCCGAGGGTCACGCGCCAAACCGCAACGTGGGCACGGCGTGCTCATTCTTGCTCGCAACCTCACGAAACCACCCAGAAGGACAAAAATGAACCCGATCAGCCCGATTGGCGTTGCCAACTCAAGCGCTATGTCCTTGCCCGCGAGCACTTTCCAGTAGGGCAAAATAACGCTGCGTTGTTCGCGTGGTGTGGAGAGGTGGTAGTTCCAGAAGGTAGAGACCGGCAGACCGGGGGCCATCAGAAATGAATTCACATCTCGACGCTCGTACGTGAGAAACTGAGCAACTTGCTCCAAATTGCGAGCCGTGGCCGCGCTCAAAGACGCAGACGCGGCATCGAAATCATCGTCCATCTGGTGGGCTCTCATCAGATTGAAAGCAGGGGCAGCCTCCGATTTCATCCCGGTTTGCGCCTTCTCAAGCCAAAGAATCGCCTTCTTGGGATGCCCAAGAGCCAACTCCGCCGCGCCTGCCAGATTCTCGACATACGATTGAAGGTCCGCAGGCCAAGTCCGTGATGAGACTTCCTCGATCACCCGTTTATGGCCCGCTGGATTGCCTTTTCGGAACTCAGCGAGCAATTCAGTGAAAAGAATGTAGCGATCTTCAGGAGCCGCTTGCTGACGAGCGTGCAGGTCTTCGACACACCCAGCATCACATGCCACGTATTGCGCCGCGACCAACGCCTGTGTTGGACTTCCCGAATAGCTGGCCAGATTATCCGCCAGTTTGTCGACAAAAGGCAGGCTGCCAATCAGCGCAAAGAGCGCCAGACTCACCAACCGTTCATTCCATCGCTGTGTGACAGAAACGACCAACGCCAAGGCAAGCAATACAGCCAGTGGAGACTTGAGCAAGACGCCAGGAACCAGCACCACTGCCAGGAGCAACACAACGGTTTGATTGCTTGAGAACCCTTTCGGCAACACGCGCGCCAGATCGTAGGCCACGATCCCAAATTGACGAACGGTTTGGGCGATCAAGAAAGAAAAGCTCGCGGCGAGCAGGGCCAATACCCCGTAGATCAGCCATTTTAGCGACCATGGGAATCGAGTGTCCGGCCATTTCCATGCGACCTTGAACCCTTTTGAAGCCGCAGCGACATATCTCGGAAACGCGGCGATATCGCGATCCATGAGGTATCTGGAGTGCGCAAAATAGGGGTAGGGGAGGTCAGGAGCCAGTCTTTGCGCCGCCAGGAACATGTCATGCCCTGCCGCCGCATCCTTTTGCTGCAGCGCCATCGCCATCACGCCTGTCGCCTTGGTCGTCTGATTCACACGCCCCACGCTTCGGCCGTCATGCTCCAGAGCCTTGAGCTCATCTAAGCCCGGCTTGCCTTTCTGCAGCACCCGCTTCCATAGCTGCCAGTGCACCTGAAGGTTAACCTCTGCAACGTTTGATTTTGGCACAGGACTGTCATCGACGGCTCGACCTTCCGTGTTGGCATGATTAAGTAATTCTTCCAAACTGGCGTCTCGCTGAGCGAGCGCTGGCATCGAAAAAACAAATAGCGCGAAAAGCGTGAGCCAAAAGGGCGCAACGCTAAAACGGCCGGGGATGTGCAAATACATCTTCAAGGCACAATGTCCGGTTCTATAAGGGGAGTACGTCCGCGAGGATTCTAGTTCGCCAAGCCCCACCTGTTCAAGTTGTATTGGAGGAAGATATGGAAATCCCAGAACAAGCCCTCAAAAGAGCCCATCGCGTTTCGACCGATGCGGCTGCGTTGGGATTCGATTGGCCCGAGGCTGTCGAAGCGCTCAAAAAGGTGCGCGAAGAGACCGACGAGCTGAAAGAGGCCCTCGAGTGCGGCATTGGCATTCTGGATGAGTTGGGGGACTTGCTCTTTTCGGTCGTCAATGTTGCCCGAAAATGCGGTGTGGACCCCGAAACGGCGTTGAACACCACGACCTCCAAATTCGAGCGACGTTTTTCTTTCGTCCTTCAAGAACTCAAGAGGCAAGGCATCGATCAGCAAGAAGCCACGCTCGAAATCATGGATTCACTGTGGAATGAGGCCAAACGTCGCGAACGGGCTGGAGAGGCATTCAGTTGAAATCCGACGGATGTTTGGGTATCTCCTTGGGGGTAATTACGCGCGTTCGCGCCCAATCTGAGTGAGTGATTCATGAAATTTCGTTTGTTGGTGGCTTCGGCACTTCTCCTTGCTGCTTGCTCGGATGATAAAGTCGAACCCAAATTGAAAGTAGAAGGGGACGAGTGTCAGGTCGATTCCGAGTGTCAAGCGGGACTGCTTTGCCGAGACCTTGTCTGCGTCGCATCGACCACTGTCGATTGTGGTGACATGTGCGTTGATTCGCCCGACGCCACGAATAATGTGGCCAACAACAACGTGATCGTCGACGAAGATTACTTCATCTCATACCTTTTGAAGGACTCGATCGACTCGACGGTCAGCCTCAAATTATACGACACCAAGACGTTGGAGACCGTGACCGTTAACCCTCCTGACGTCGAATGCCTCCGTGGCTGCTGGCTAAACGAGTCCCTGACCAAGTTCTACTCGCTCGCGACCAACGTCACGACGCCTGGCACCTTCGACCTTCTTGTTTTTGCCGTGGATGCGGACAAGAAAGCCACCGGAACGAGCACGGTTGTAGCGCAGGGAGTCCGAGGGGTTGAATTGATCAACGACGGATTCCTTTACGTTCGGGCAACGGGCATGGACAATATCGCCTATTACCTGGACCAGACGGGAACTGAGATCGAAATCGGCGTGGTGGGCGGAGTCGCCACCACTGAAGGCGATGCGTTTGTAAGCCCAGTCGCTCAGACCGCCGTCGTCTACAACGCAAGTCTTCAGACCCTTGACGTGTCAGTGGCGCCCCTGGGAACACCGGTGACTGCAGCAGATATGATTTACACGCTCAATTCCGAAAATTATCAGGAAGTATCGGGCAGCTATTTTGGTGGAAACGTTCCGTCCGCAATCTCGAAAGACGGAAAATATCTGGCTATTTTGACCACCAAGGCTCCCTTGGACACCAACGCATGCACCGATGCGTCGCAATGCACTGGAGTTGGCGAACGATGTGGTCGATTCGGGCGCTGCTCCTCAATTCAGCTCGCCGTTCATTTCATCGATCTGACCAAAACCGATAATCTTGGTGAGCCATGCAGCGGCGACGACGCCTGCGGTCCGGTTCATGTCTGCGACATCCCGTCGGACACCCAGTTGGACAAGGCTATTTGTGCACCTCGGCGCGTGATCCTTGGACTTCCTGGTCAGCAACAGCAGGGTAATCCTCCTCGAAGCGGCTGCGACCTTACCGCGGGTTCGGACGACCTGTTTTACACCGACGTTCGAAGCCCACTTACCTTTGCAGCAGACGGAAGCCTCTATTTTGTGGCCTCGCGTGATTGTGGCGAACTCAACATGCCCGATGCAGACATTCTGCGGTTGACCCCAACGGCCAGCACCCACGAAGTCGTGTTCGGCAACGACGGCAAGAACTTCGATGACGCCAAGTGTTACAACGCGGCAGAGCAGAAACCCGATGACCAGAACTGCATTCTGTACATTGACTCCACTGTCCTTTCGCCTGGCGGAAATCAGTTGGCGTTCACTGCAACCAACCCTCAGGTGGTTGAACCAAGCCTGGCTGACTCGACCCTCGATATCTGGCGAGTCGATCGCGACGGGCAGAACCGTTCGTGGGTGGGCGGCAACACAGAGCTTCGCTCCGCAAGCGCGTTGAGAGTTCATCCGCGCTGAAGTTTCCACGATTTAACCCTCGTCACCTTGCGACGAGGCGTGGAATCTTGTTATGAACCGGCCATTCTGACTCTTTAACCTCGACCAACGAGGACCGTCACATGACCGGTTTCACCCGATACGCGCGGCAATACGCCGCCATTATCATACTCCTTATCTTCGTATCGATCCTTGGGATCACCACTGGGGGCGACGTCGACAAGATGCAGGCCTCGGTCAACGATGCCCTTGGCGGCGTCGTTGGCTGGTTGGCGACGGTCATCTTTTTCGAAGTGCCCGGCATCAATATGCCGCTGGTGGTGCTCGTATTGGTTCTGGGGGCGGTTTTCTTCACATTCCGCTTTGCGTTCATCAACGTGCGCGGCGTGCTTCATGCGATGCAAATCGTTCGTGGAATCTACGACGATCCCGAAGCCGAAGGCGAAGTCAGCCATTTTCAGGCGTTAAGCTCAGCACTCTCAGCGACGGTTGGTCTGGGAAATATTGCCGGTGTGGCGATCGCGGTTTCTGTCGGCGGGCCCGGGGCGGTCTTTTGGATGATGGCCGCGGCCTTTTTTGGAATGACCTGAAAATTTGCCGAGTGCACGCTTGGGCAGATGTATCGTCAGGTTGACGATGACGGCCACGTCGTAGGTGGCCCCATGGTCTATTTGCGAGACGGCCTCGCCGAACTGGGCTTCCGACGACTGGGCGTGGTGCTTTCCACGACCTTTGCCGTGCTGTGCATCTTGGGGTCGTTCGGTGGTGGGAACATGTTTCAGGCCAACCAGAGCTTCCTCGCCGTGGCAGGCCTGATCCCGGCACTTGGCGGAGGTCATGCCGAGGGAAGCGTGACGATCTACGCGCCAAAACAAGACGAAATCTCTTACAAGAAACACCTCGTTCGTTTCATGACCGAAGACGGCCATGCCTTTCAACCCATTGCGCCTCTGGAAATCTCGGCGACTCAATGGAGTGATTACGACGGCATGTGGTCTTACAAGGTTCCCGTCCGCGCGAAAGAAGTTGGACCGGAGCTGAACGTCGCGGATGGAGGTATCACCAAGGTTGAATTTGGTATCGTCAAGGGGCGTGAGGTCAAATGGACGACACCAGACGGCTACAAAGCCAAGAACTCAGACGCGCTTCATGGCGGTTCGGGACATCTTGGCTGGCTGTACGGGCTTTTCCTCGCCGTGTTGGTAGGCGTGGTCATTGTTGGTGGCATCAAACGCATCGGCGCGGTGGCCGATAAGATCGTGCCCTTTATGTGTGTTTTGTACGTGATGTGCGGAATGGTGATCTTGGCCATTAACATGTCCGAAATCCCTCATGCCGTCACGTTGATCGTGACCGAGGCGTTTTCACCCTCCGCCGCATATGGCGGTGCTTTGGGTGTGTTCATCACAGGTGTCAGAAGGGCGGCGTTTTCAAATGAGGCCGGCGTGGGATCTGCAGCGATTGCGCACGCAGCTGCTCGTACCAAATATCCTGTCCGTGAAGGATTGGTCGCGCTGCTTGAGCCTTTTATCGACACCATCGTCATTTGTTTCATGACGGGCATCGTCGTCGTCATCACCGGCGTTTACGCGGACCCCGCAACCGCTGGTCTTGAAGGCGTTGAACTGACTGCTGCGGCGTTCGAGCAGTCCCTGTCGAGCTGGGCAAGCCTGATTCTGTCGGTCTCGGTGATTCTCTTCGCGTTCTCGACGATGATCTCGTGGAGCTATTACGGCGAGCGCTGCTGGTCGTTCCTCTTTGGGAAAGAACAAACTCAACCCTACCGATACCTTTTCTGCTTCTTTGTGTGGCTTGGCTGCGTATCGAGCCTTCAGAACGTCCTGGATTTCTCGGATCTGATGATCCTTTCTATGGCGTTCCCAAATATTATTGGCGCGGTGATGCTGAGCGGCAAGATCAAGCGGGCGCTAGACGACTACATGAACACGCTCAACACCACTGGTTTTAAGCGCTTCAAGTAGCGTCAGAGCCGGAATATCCACGCGATATTGAACCCGACATTCGAGTAAATCGGATAGTTTTGCAGGTCGGAAAATGGAGCGTGGATGTCAGCAAAAACCCCTACAGCTAAATTTCGATCGATTCGGTAGTCGACGCCAAAGCCGAGTCGCGCCCCGGCGGCGACCTGGTTGGTCGAATTCTCCAAGAGGGGAGAGTTCAAATAGGCCACGCCCGACACCGAGACCCACGGTACATACGTAAAAACGTCGATATTGTAGCGAAGGCCAAGCGCTGCCGAACTCACCAGCTGAGCGGAGATTTCGCGCTCGTCATCGGCGAAATGATAGGAGCCGGTCCCATCCACAATGGCGGCCCAATAGTCTGAAAACGCCCATTCAAATCCAATTTGCGCTCCCACACCCCAGAGCCCTTCTGCACCAAGGTCATTCAGGTCTGAAAACGTGGGCGCAAGCCGGAGTCGACCCTCGGCCGCGGCGGCCCCATGAGGGATCGAGACGACTAAGAGCGAGATTGTCATAAGAATTAGTGCTACGGCACTGCGCTGGTTCATTGGTTGACACCTTTGGGGGCCGTCATTATAGTCCCGCGACTCTCGCGAGCGGCGGGCCGCATCAAATCTAGCGGTCCGCGATGTTAAGGAGCCGAACGATGGCCATCAAGATCAAAAAGAAATCCCCTGACTCTCCGTCCGACTTTGAAGACGGCGACGAGTTGGAATCCCAAGAATACGGCGCCCCTGAACTTGTGGACGACCACGAAGATATCAACGTGGTTATTCCCGATTATGTTCAGAGAAAGGCGAGCGCACTTGAGGATCCCAAAAAGATCGTCGGAATCGCCGTTGGAGCGGTCGTTGTCATCCTTGCAGTCTACTACGGGATTCAATTCCTAGAGGCTCAAAAGGTCGATAATTCTGCTCAACTGAACGATGCGTTTTCTGCCCAGTGGAAGTACACCGAGGATGGCCCTGAAGTTAAGGCGCTGTCTCAGCGTGAGACTCCCATCAAGTTCGATACTTTTCCTGACGCCAAAACAAAAGCTGAGGCCGTCTTGGCTGCCTCCAGCGCTGCCGTCCCCAAAGTGACCGGCGGCCTGGTCGGGCCCGCGAAACTCCTGGAAGCCGGCGCATCGATGGAACTTCAGAAGTTCGACGAAGCGATCGCCCTTTACACCGAGGTTCTTGCGTCATCGAAAGACACGTATGCTTTGGTGCCAGCTCGACAGGGTCTTTCGGACGCCTATGCAGCGAAAAAAGAGTGGGACAAAGCCATTGAACAGGTCGACCTTATCGCGGTTCTCGACCCCGCACTCGCGAAGTCGATGAAGTTCCGAAAGGGACGACTCCTTGAGAGCGCCGGCAAGCCAAAGGACGCCAAAGTCCTCTATCACGAGATCATCGAGAACGATCCTGAGACGCCCTTCAAGTCCGAAATCGAACGTCGTTTGGCTACACTCTGATGCGCTGGGTTGTTCTCACAGCACTCCTCGTCACAGGATGTGCCCCTTGGGGTCCTGCTTCCAAGGCGTTTGATACGACGCCCGAAGCGCCTGTCCCCGAATTCGTTCACGAATGGGACGCACAGGTCGACCAGATCGAGTATTTCGGCACCAAGCCTGTTCAGTTGGCAACTCCTGGGCATTTGGAACTGTCGGATGAACTCGCCGTGGGAAACTCCCGTGGGGACGTCTTCAAATTTCAAGCCGCCAATGGCAGCGAATTATGGCGCGCGAAAGTCGACGGGCCTGTCTCGACAAAACCCACCTCAGGCGCTGGCAACCTCTTTGTCGGCACCGCACGCGGCGAATTTGTTGCTTTTGACCTGCACTCCGGTGAACGCGTCTGGGAACTACGCTTGGGCAACTCCGTTGATTCGCCGGCCACAGAATCTGATGGCCGCGTATTTGTCGTCGATGCCGCAGATACGCTCTACGCCGTGGATGCGGCAACGGGTGAAGAACTTTGGCGATATCAGGCTCCCACCCCAGAATATTTTACCGTTGAAGGGTCTCCAAGACCGGTAGTCAAAGACGGCGAAGTCTTTGTTGGCGCATCAGACGGCGTGCTGCGGGCTTTTGTTGAAGCCACTGGCGAGCTGATTTGGTCGGTTGACCTGCGCGCTGGCGCACAGCAATTCACTGACATCGATCGCGAAGTCGTGATCGACCAAGATGTTGTTTACGCGGCCTCGTTTTCAGGCGGCCTCTTCGCCGTCGACCGCTTATCAGGAGAGATCCTGTGGCGACACGCAGCAGCCTCGATTCAAGACTTCGCGGTGTACGAGGGAATGATTTACGCCACGTCCGCCACAGGACGCGCGTTTGCGGTCTCCACCGAATCTGGGGAACCGATCTGGGGCTTCAAGTTCCAGTTGGTCGTCCCTACAAGTCTCACTGTTTACGGCCCGTATTTGGTCATCCCGACCGACGGCCCCCTCTATGTACTTGACCGGCGCACTGGATATCCACTTCGAAAGATGTTGGGTATGGCCGGCATCACGAGTGACATCGAGTTTGGCGGCAACCGCGCGTATTTGCTCTCAGATCGCGGTCAGGTTTCGTCGTTCAAATTGGGCTGGTAAGCCTTTCGTTTGACATTACGTGGGAAGGGGTCTAAAAACCGCGCTCCGCATGTTGCGGACACACGCTTCGCCCCCGGTCGTATGACCACGCTCCTCTGTTTAATCACGAGCGTAGAGGGGTATTGAAGGAGGCAAAATGAAAGGTCTTATTGGGAAGAAAGTTGGAATGACGCAGTTCTTCGATCCACTTGGAAACCGCATTGTGGTTACCGTAGTGCACGTCGACGGAAACGTGGTCGTTCAGAAAAAGAGCGAAGCCGGAACAGACGGATATGCCGCTGTGAAACTTGGCTACGGCTCGGTTCACAAGAGCGAGAAAGAAGGCACTGAGCCACGTTGGCGCTTGAGCCGTCCAGAAGTGGGCGTCTTCGCGAAAGCAGGCATCGCTGAGCCTCGCAAACACGTTTTTGAAATCCGACTCCGCGAGCAGGACCTTGCTGACTACGAAGTCGGCCAGGAATTGACGTCAGAGTTCTTCAAGGTCGGCGAATGGGTTGATGCCACTGGCACCACCAAAGGTCGCGGATTCACCGGTGTTATGAAGCGTCACAACTTTGCCGGCGGTAAAGCCAGCCACGGTGTGCATGAATTCTACCGCCACGGTGGTTCGATTGGTTGTTCGGCTTACCCAGCACGCGTGTTCAAGGGCAAGAAGATGGCCGGTCAGTACGGTAATGAGCGCGTCACCATTCAGAATCTTTCGATCGTGGGCGTACTTCCAGAAGACGGCTGCGTTCTGGTGAAGGGTGCGATTCCTGGACCAAACGGCGGCGTTGTGTTGCTTCGTTCGGCAACCAAGAAAACTCACAACTAAAAACCCGTCTGCACGAGTTCCAAGGCCACCTTCAAGGTGGCCTTTCTTTTGTCCGCGCGCTAACTTGAATCCTGCATTTTGATACAGGACCGCGATAATGGCGTCAGATAAGCTGCGCAAATATCTAGCGTACTATCAGAAAGTTCTCAGGGAAGACCCCGAGAATATCGAGGCTCGGCTGCGTCTTGCTGCCATCTTTCGGGAAATGGGCCGTAAGAACCACGCCGTCGAAGAATACTCGACAGCCTCAAAGCTGCTCGCGCGAGTAGGCTTGCCACTCGAGGCGATCGCAGCGTGCAAAGCCGTCCTCGAACTCGACCACACGCAAACCGAAAGTCAGTTTTTCCTGGCGCGCTTATACGCTCAGGTTCCTGCTTCCGGTGCCCGCATCGCCCAGCCCTTGGCGGGCCCTCAGCCAACACAAAGTGCCAGCGTCAGTGTGCCGCGCTCGATGCAGGATTTCGAGAGCGACGAATTAGATAACGCCGTCTCCATGATCGACCTTGTTCAACCCAAGAAGGAATTGGACGCCGACACGCGAACCGTCGATGTCCTGGAGACCGTGTGGAATCGCCAAGAAGAGAAAACTCGCCAGACTCCAATAGAAGGCCTGATCGGCGTTCGTGATACCCTCGAAGAGCAGACGGATTCGATGGATTTTGACATCCACGAAATCACAGGGGTGCTCGAGGATCGCGATATGACGATGGAAATCGACCCCATCCACCGCGATCCCGAACTTTACGCGACCGTCGATCTCATGCCCGACGATATCTTGGAGTCGTTCGATGCTCCCAGGGAGCGTCAAGACACCATTCGGGTCGATTCACAGCACCCAGACCTTACCAAGACGGCCGAGCAAACCGAGACCATACGCTTGGGTGTTTTTGACATGGCAAGCTTGGAGCTCGGCGACGAAGAATTCGACCTCCCCGATCTCGAAGACTTCGAGGTCAGTGACGCGGACGAAGGTTTTCAACCTACCGACACAGCGGTCGTGAATGTCTCAAGGCAGGGACTCCCGGAGATCCCTCTGTTCTCGCGTCTTTCGCAGCGCGCATTCATGGGCATTCTGCAAGCAATCGAGATCCGTCACTTCCAAGCCAGTGACGTGATCTTGTCGCCCGATGACTCGCGGCGAAGTCTTTTTGTGATCGTTCGAGGCCAAACTCGCGTCTGGCGGACCGTGGAATCCAGTGAGGTCGACCTCGCTGAGATGGGGGAGGGCGAGTTTTTTGGTGAATTCCGGCTTCTCACAGGACGCGATGGCATGGCCACCGTGTCGGCCAGAACCGATGTCGAAGTCTTTGAGCTTTCCGAGAGTGATATCGCCGTGATCGGCGAGGCCAACCCAGAAGTCTGGGATGTGCTTTGGGATTTCTACTTCAAACGAATGCTCAACAACTTGCTCGCGAGCCAACCGATGTTTCGACGACTCGAGGCTGCAGACCGAGCAGCCTTAGCCGGAGCGTTCGTTCAAGTCGAAGTCCTCCAAGGCGAGTATCTGTTGAAGACAGGCGACCCCTGCGATCATCTCTATTTGGTGATGGCCGGTGAAGTGACCGCAGAAAGGGATCTTGGCGGGCTGGTTCAAACGCTGGCAGAAATGCGAGAGGGAGAGTTTTTTGGGGTCGCCTCGACTTTGGCAGAAGAACCCTATCCCGCAAATGTCCGGGCGCTACGAGATACCGTGCTCTACGCACTGCCGTCGGAACACTTTCGCAAGATCGTCGACGATCACGTCGAAGTTGCACGCGCTGTGCATCGAGAAATGCGCAAACGCCGTGCCTTGAACTCTCAGTTTTCAAGCGGTGTGACGAATTATGCCGAACTTGGAATCGCAAAGGACCCGGACAGCTAGCCGGCGTTTTCAGCCAGCATCTCGACCTTCTTGTGGCCCGCATAGAACATCACGGCACCATACATTTCATGATGGATCGCCTCGACACCACTGTTATTGAGCTCCTCCACCAAGAAGCGTCCTGATCTAAGCATCGGATACACACCGTATTGCTCAAACCGATCCAAGGCCGCGTCAGCGGTGCCTTCTTGACCACGAATCAAGGCCGATCCGGAAATCACCGATTCTGGCTTTGCGACCCTCAGCCATTCAGAAACGACTTTTTGACGTTCTACGAAGGTGTGCAGACCGTTCACGCTTTGTACGCCGTCCACACTGTTGTCTCGAAGCGGCAGTCGACTCAGGTCAGCCCTAAGGAGCAAAAACGGCACCCCGTGTTCCTCAAGTCTCGCCTTGGCCTTTCGCAACATCTTCCATGACGAGTCTACGCCCAGCACCGCGATGTCGTGGTAGGGAGCCAAGACCTTGTCGATGACAATTCCAGTGGCGATTGGAGCCTTCAGCAAAACCCCGCCATTTGCCCGACCCACCGCGCGGTTCTCCTGATCGATGTAGCGAAGAGGGGAACAATGCCAAATGCCGACGCTCATCACTGGAGCAACGACGTCGTACACACCGGCAATCAAGTCGAAGAGTGTCTCCGTTCGGTATTGTCCGGGCTGTACGGAGCGCTGTTGAGGCATCATGTCGATGATGCCATCGACGATAGGAAATCGCGAATCACACGACTCACACTTGAGTTCGGGCCGTTTTCCCGCCCCCAGATTGAGTTCGTGCCCGCCACAGGTGGGGCAAGCGAGTAACTCGAGAAAGCGGCGTGAAATCATGGTGTGGCACAGTTGCTAGAGAGGATCTCATTAAGTTCTGCTTTGCGTCGGTCGTCGACCGCGCCTCGCAATGCGAGCAGTTTTTTGACTGCAGTGCAACGATACGGTGCGACTTGAACCACTTTATTCAGGTAGCGCGCTGCGGCCGCCGAATCTGGACTGCGTCGTTTGAGATAGTAGTCCGCAAACACTTCGTTCAGTTCGGGGTCATCTGAATCGCCATCGTCTCGGCCGGTTTCGAGGCTTGAGATCACGCGAGGATGATCCCAACCATGCCGTGCGGCGAATGTCATCGCCCATTCGGCGTAAAGAGTTGAGAACCGCGCCCGCGCACCTGTCTGGGCCTTAAAGTCGCGCAATGCCTTCGGGAAGTTCTCGAACGCGTCATCGTAACGTCCCTGACGACGACGCAATTCGCCCAAATACAACCAGCCCCAACCGCTCCAAGATGGATGCACCAAGGTGTCCAAAAGGAGTGGACCCGCCTCGTCGTAGCGTTCGAGTCGAGCCAACGTGACCCCAAAGAACACGGTCGCTTCTCCGTCGCCTTGCGGCATGGACTGGGCGTTTTGTAGGTAGGCAGCGGCCTTGGAATACTCAGCGCGTTGGAACGCCAATCGCCCCTCAAGAAGGTTCAGCTCGAAAGTGGCCAAGTCTTTCCCTAACCAACGGTTGATCTCGGATTGAGCGGCATCAAGGTCGTGGGATTCCAGCGCGATTCGCGCACGTTCCAATCCGAAGCGGATATCTTCAGGTCGTTGTTTTGCGCCGGCTTCGATGATCTCTCTCGCCTCTTTATACTGGCCTTGGAGCCGACGAAGACGAGCCATCAGGAGCGCGCCCGCTGCAAAGGTGGGGTTGACCTTTCGGCCTTCCAAACACGCTTTTTCAGCGCTCGAACCGTTTCTTTCGAGCAGATAAACTTCACAAAGCAGAAATTGAAGGCGTTCATCGCTGCCGTCTGCCTTCAAAGCAGTGTTAACCGCAGAAACGGCTTCCTTTTCCTTAGCGGCACGAACGTCACGAGAATCGGCGGCCTTCATGGCGGCGATGGCGTAAACGGCTTGACCCAAAAGGGCTCTGTACGAATCAGGGTGAGCTTCGACGACTTTCTTGATGTCGTATCCAGCCTCTTCGCTCTTTAACGTCCCTGCCACATAAAGCATCGCCAACTCCGCAGCCTTTGCGGTGGAGTCTTGGTCCTGGGCACTCTTGAATGCCGCTGCAGCCTCTACCGGACGTTGGAGGTCCAGGTAGCCGATGCCCAGCCACCAGTCTCGACCGGGAGTCCCTGGCGGAATCATCAGAAGGCGTTGGATGGCGGACTCGACCTGCGATACCCGCAAAAGGTATCGGGCTTCTATGACTTGAAGGGCAGGTGCATCGGCACCAGCCTTGGCAGCCTTGTCCAAATAGTCTTTGACCTCGTCGAATCGTGCCTCACCCAAGTAGTACTCAAGCAGCGGAACATAGAGGTCCCATCGATTCGAAAGCGTCCGCAACGCGTCGCGATAACGGTCTTCTGCGCGCTCACGGTCACCTGTTCTCGCCATCACATCGGCCAGCGAAATACTGGCTCGGGCTGCGTCCATGCCCGAAGCGTCATCTCGGACATCCCCTTCAAGCGCTTCCAGCAGAATTTTTTGCGCTTCCTTATCCTCAGCCTCGTTGTCATGCAGCAGCTCGGCGAGCGCCACACGGGCACGAACATGGGTCGGATGGGCGTCGATGATGGCTCGCAGCCCGGGAATGGCTTTTCGGTTGCCTTGTTTCGAGTCCACCAGCAACGGCAAAAATGCCTGTCGAACCGTAGGCGTCTCGATCGTCCGCATCGAGAGCACGGCCTTGGTGGCGCCCTCAATATCATCTGCTGCCAAATGGGCTATCACATCGACATCTTCGATATACGGATTGCCAGGGAACTGCTTGCGACCCTGAGACGACAAATTAAGCGCTTGGACCACATCACCTTTGCGCAAAGACTCAAGAATCGTCGCAGCAATGGTCGCCGGTTCTTTTGGTGGGGCGAGAGCGATACGCGCATCGACGCTTGGCGTCAGGGTCTCGCCAAATTCGTAATCCAAGACTGCTGCGACAAACGCCTCTTCTGAAGCGGCATGTTTACGGAGTTTGGGCCCGCGAGCGCCTGGCAGAGAAAAGCCTAGAAAACCACTCGAAGTCGCGGCCTGATGCAATTCGTCGAGCGCCTTAACGTAGCCCTCGTAAGTGTCTGCGCCTTGCAATGTCAGCGCAGAATCCATGTGAGCTTGGGTGTTCGACGAGTCGGATGCGCCTGACGCCCCCAACGCTCCAACAAGCCCCAAGATCAAAACGGCCAAGCCGATCACAACCACCACGGTCCGATTTCGCACCGCGGGCGCGCTGTTGGTGGGATGGTTGGATTGTGGCAACGCCGACAACTGCCCAAACCCCTGCTGTGCAGGAGGCGACTGGCCAAAACCTTGCTGTGCAGGAGGCGACTGGCCAAAACCTTGCTGTGCAGGAGGCGACTGGTTAAAACCTTGCTGAGCAGGCGGCTGGGCTTCTTGCGGTTCCGAAAACCGTTCCGGCGCGGCCTGGATCGGCGCGCTCGGAAAAGCCTGGGCCGCAATATCCTGATGCACAGGTCGTTTTGAAGAATACACGACCTCCGGCTCAGCGGACTGGTCGGGCAACTGGAGCTCGCCAGGCCGAGCAACGGCCCATTCGTCAGCGCCCGTCGAACGAATCTGCGGTGCCCCTTCGTGATCCCGGCGCAACGAATCTTCGTCAAAAAACGGCTCCGCCGGTGCATCCCATGAAGGCAAGTCATCCATATCCGCCGGTGCAGATGGATACTCCAGTCCTGCTTCTACGTGGACGGAAGGACTTGGCGTGCTTTGGACTTCGGGGGAGGGGAACCGATTTTCGTCGTTGCGGGGCAAATCCGGCAATTGAATCGCGGCGGTCTGATCGCTCGGCGACAAAAGGCCATCCGCGACGACCAAACCTACCGTGTGGTCTTCGGGCGACGCGTATTCATGATTTTGATTGTAGATAGGCTCAGCAGGAGCATTTGTCGGCAATCCCATCTTGGATAAAAGCTCTTCGAACGCCCCGTCGGATTGACCATCCGGCACGATCTGAAGCATCGACTCGTCGTTGGCGATTCCCGCTGTTTGGTACGCGTCCAACGCCGCATAACCGCCCTCGGAAATCCGCGGCAGCGGCCGCCGTCCTTGATCTTCATTCGAAGGACGACCCAAGAGAGTCTTTCGCGCCGGTGGAGCAAAGCCTGCAGGTTTGATCTCCGCATCAAAAGTCGAGGCGACCACATGAGTCGAATCGGTCTGATCGTCGGCGTCGAAACAAGCGCTTTCTGTTTTGGCGACCCGTGATTCCGGAGCGCCCAGCGCACGAGCTCGCTCGATCATCTTATGTGCGCGATCGCCTTCACCCACACCAGCCAGCAATTCAGCCAGCAAGAGCAGACCATCGATGTTGGTCGAATCTTCTTTGACCACCCCAACAGCTTCTGTAAGCCCCTCGCGTGAGCGACCCATCCGATGCAAGAGTCGGCCGAGCTCTAGCCTAAGTGAAATGGAGCTATCACGGGCCCGACTGCGACGCAGAAGGTCCAGCGCTAGATCTTGCGCACCTGTACTATTCCATTCTCTAGAACGGGCAAGGACACTGTCGAGCGATTGCGGCAAGGTCGCCACAAGTCGCTGTATTTCCGCGTAGGGGTCGAGTGACATCGTCCCAAGCTTGGGCAGGCGTAAAGGCTGGCAAACTAGCACATGCCACCTCGTACGGTAAAGCCATTCAAGCGTGCGAAAAGCACCTAAAATTTGACCAATGGCCAGCTCGGCATAATCTCGGACCTGGCACGGCTGCCGACTTTGTCCACGGAGGACGCCATGAATTCGAACTTAATCCTACTACTTGCAGCGTTTTCAGCCTCTTGCGCCGACGACGTTTCCCCATTGGGGCAGGGCGAAATCGCTCTGACATGGCAAATCTCTCCCCGTGGCTGCGCCGACGCAAATGTCACCAACGTCGTGGTTGGGATTCATGGACCTGAAACCCGCACCGAGATTTTTGAGTGCGATAGGGGCGAGGCCACACTCCTTGATCTCACCGCCGGCACATATTCCGTCTCGATCGAAGGGATCGACGAGGCCGGAATCGCTCGATTCACTTCGCCAGAGTCTCGCGTCACGGTGCACCCCGAACTCACGACTCCGAACCCTCACACGCGATTGGTGGCCAAGCCTTCCGAGGCCGTCGTGTCATGGCGGTTCGAGGACGGTAGAGTGTGCGGAGCCCATGGGCTGACCCAAATGAATATCTCGGCCTTCGACAAATTCGACTATCAGGTCGCGACGGTCGATGCAGACTGCAACGAAGCCTCCACGGCCTTGTCGGAAGTCTTTGCCGGCACGTATCTGATTCAAGTCACAGGTGTTGGAGACGACGGCGTCTGGATTGGCGACGGCACGATCAGCCTTCAGCGCGGTGAATCAGCGAAAATGGAAGTCGTCCTCAGTCCTGCTCTTTGAGTCGATGGAATGTCTGGTGCCTCGTCGTGGTTCGCGAAAGCTGATATAGCAATCGCGGCCAATTCGAGGAGGTACTCGTGTCCAGACAATCGACCTTTCGTGACGCTCTCACTTTTGACGATGTTTTGTTGGTACCGCACGCCAGTGCCGTGTTGCCGCATGAAGTCGACCTCCGGTCGCAACTGACCACCGACATTTTTCTGAACATCCCGCTGCTCTCATCGGCGATGGATTCAGTCACAGAATCGGCGACAGCGATCACCATGGCCCGCGAGGGCGGAATTGGGGTGATCCACAAGAACATGACGATCGAACAACAAGCGCGTGAAGTTCTGACGGTCAAAAAGGCCGAAACCGGCATCATTCTTGACCCCATTACAGTCAGCCCGACCCAGCCGCTTGTTGAGGCTTTGGCGCTGATGGAGAAACACCACATCAGCGGCGTCCCGGTCGTTGAGGGCGAACGTGCTGTCGGAATTCTGACCAACCGCGATGTGCGATTTGCTCAAGACCTTGCCGCACCCGTTTCGTCGCTCATGACTTGTCGACTGATTACGGCCACTGAAGACGTTGAGCCCGAAGAGGCGAAACGACTGATGCACGAAAACCGAATCGAAAAACTCATCATCCTGGACGATCAGGGCAAATTGCGTGGTCTGCTTACGATCAAAGATATCGTGAAACGCGAGCGCCATCCGAACTCCGCAAAAGACCCGCAAGAGCGACTCCTTGCTGCCGCCGCAATCGGAGTGGGCAATGACAGCGTGGAACGAGCAGACGCCTTGGTGTCCGCAGGCCTCGATGTGTTGGTCATCGACACCGCCCACGGCCATTCAGCCGGTGTTTTGACGGCTGTACGGGCCATTCGAGATCGCTTTCCAGACCTCCAGATTATTGCCGGCAATGTGGCAACGAAGGCTGGCTACATCGCCTTGGCCGATGCCGGTGCAAACGCGGTGAAGATCGGAATCGGGCCTGGGTCCATTTGCACCACTCGAATCGTGGCCGGAGTGGGCGTGCCACAGCTGACTGCAATTTTGGACTGCGCCGCTGAGGCCAACAAAAGAGGCATCCCAATCATCGCCGACGGTGGCATCAAGTTTTCTGGCGACGTCGTTAAAGCCATCGCCGCTGGGGCGCACTCTGTGATGATCGGAAGCCTCTTTGCCGGAACCGACGAAGCGCCCGGCGAAACGGTGATCTATCAGGGCCGCGCCTATAAAATGTATCGCGGCATGGGATCGCTCGGGGCCATGCGAGCCGGCTCATCCGACCGTTATTTTCAGGACGGCAGCCCAACCGAAAAGTTGGTACCAGAAGGCATCGAAGGCCGCGTGGCCTACCGCGGCGCCTTGTCAGCCAACGTCTTCCAACTCATGGGAGGATTGCGCAGTGGCATGGGATATGTCGGAGCCGCGAACATCGAAGAGCTTCGCACCGCCAGTGAATTCGTTAAAATTTCTTCTGCAGGCCTGCGCGAAAGCCATGTCCACGACGTGATCGTCACGCAAGAAGCCCCCAACTACAAGACGGTGTAAATCCATGTCCGAGCTATCCTCCGGCATTCTCATCCTCGATTACGGCTCTCAATACACTCTGCTCATCGCCCGCCGTATTCGGGAGATGGGCGTGTACAGCGAGGTATGGCCCTGCAACGACCCCAGAGTCGCTGACCTGAAAACCAACGACGCGATGGGACTCGTCTTGAGTGGTGGTCCCGCCAGCGTGAACGTCGAAGGTGCCCCAAAATTGGACGGTGGCATCCTGGAAATAGGCATTCCAATTTTGGGTGTTTGTTATGGAATGCAAGCGCTGACCCATGCCCTTGGCGGGCGAGTCGAAGCAGCTACGGTTCGAGAGTACGGCAGGGCAGAGGTCACGATCAACCAAGCGGTAGGCGTGTTCGCCGATTTTGAGGTCGGCGCCAAAACGACCGTCTGGATGAGTCATGGCGATTCCGTCGTTGAACCTCCAACCGGGTTTGAGATCGCTGCCGCGACCCATAACGGATTGATCGCGGCCATTGCAAACACGTCACGCAGGATCTATGGCGTGCAATTCCACCCAGAGGTCTCGCACACCAGTCATGGCGCACGCATGCTCGAAAATTTCGTGTTTACGGCGTGCCTGGCCAAACCCAACTGGAATATGCACGAATTCGTCGGCAGCTCAGTGGAGTCGATTCGAGAACGCATGGGAGCGGATGGACGCGTAATTTGTGGACTCTCCGGTGGAGTCGATTCGTCGGTGGTTGCGGCTCTTTTACATCGCGCCGTTCCTGAACGATTGACCTGTGTTCTGGTCGATAATGGCCTGTTGCGACACCGCGAAGTCGAGATGGTCCGCACTATTTTCGAAGACCATTTTGGGGTCGATCTTATCGTCGCGGAGGTCGCGGACGAGTTCCTGACCAAGCTCGCAGGCGTCACCGACCCTGAGCAGAAACGTAAAGTGATTGGTGAGACCTTCATTCGGGTTTTTGAACGAATCGCCAACGATATTCCAAACGCCCGCTTTCTGGCGCAAGGCACGCTTTATCCCGATGTCATTGAATCCATCAGCGTGCGAGGGCCCTCGGCCACGATCAAGTCCCACCACAACGTTGGAGGACTCCCTGAAGACCTGAATTTTGAATTGATTGAGCCGCTTCGCGAGCTTTTCAAAGACGAAGTCCGGATCCTTGGACGTGAATTGGGCCTACCAAACGAGATGGTCGATCGTCACCCATTTCCGGGGCCTGGCCTCGCGGTTCGAATCCTGGGCGAAATCACCCCGGCAAGAATTGCGGTGGTGCGTGCCGCAGACCATATTTTTATTGAAGCGTTACGTGAAGAAAACATCTACCACTCCGTATGGCAGGCGTTTGCGGTCCTTTTGCCCGTGAAAACCGTTGGCGTCATGGGCGACGAACGCACCTACGACGAGGTCATCGCTTTGCGCGCCGTAACCAGTCAGGACGGCATGACGGCGGATCGCGCAGATCTATCCATCGACTTCTTGGGCCGCGTGGCGAATCGAATCATCAACGAAGTTCGAGGCGTCAACCGAGTCGTGTACGACGTAACCAGCAAACCACCCGGAACGATCGAATGGGAGTGAAGGCGTTCATTATCGCGATGATTCTCTGCATCAGCCCTTCGGTGTTTGCACAGAAAACGGCCGTGCTCGTCACAGTTCGGGTTGCCGAAGATCCAGAGAACATCAGATTTTGGTGGCGAGACGACCAACCTGCACCAAGCGAAGAGATCACGGCGCTTCATGAAGCCCTTTCGACACGCGGGATTAAGGTCGTGGTCCCGGCCAACTTGTCAGGCATTTCCCGAATCGTGCGCCAGCCGTCCCTCACGGATTTGAGCGCCATGAATCTGGCCAAAGTGATGGGTGCAGACCAAGCCCTTGTCGGGGATTTAGTCATCTCAAACGCGGGACAACTCGGTCCACTTCAGCTCAGGGAAACTCATTTTGAACTCAACGTTCGAATTCTGAAATGGCCACAGGGTCTGATCGAGAGCCGCCCCCTACCGCTGCAGTCCGTGTCTGTGTTTTCGTCCACCGAGAATCGAAGGATCGCGGGAACCTATCTCGGCGACGTCGTTTCGACCTGGCTTGTGCAACCCAACGAATCCCTCGATGACGTTGGGTTTCCGAGCGGGCAAGAACCACGTCTCATCGTACCTCGGACCCTGGGAATGGCAGCCGTGGATGCCATCCGAAATCGACTGGCCTCGGGAGCCGCCAAGAAAGTCGTGGTCGCCTGGGTCTCCGACGCAGCCGTTGGTCTTGAACTCAATCCCGGAGCGACCGACACACGTCAGACCATTCGAACCTGGGTTGACGTGGCCCTAAGCACGCCCTTTGATGGGTTTAGCGCCGGCGTCATGCCAACACCTGAAGCCGATGGTTCCCTGCGATTGCAGGTCCAACGGACAATCACCCAGTGAACGAGGCCCCGATGGAGAAACCTCCAAAAAACGGCACGGGATTAAGCCCCGCGCAGCTTTGGCATTATTATCATCGTTACCCGTTCTTGCTGGCCAAAGCGTGCCTCTTTGGGTTGGCAATCGGGGCATTATTCTTCGTGATGAGGAGCGTAGAAGCGGTCTTGTTCCCACTTCTTGCCAGCCTTCTTGTTGCGTACCTTCTTGACCCGGCAGTCGACTGGTTCGAAGAGCGCAAAATCAGTCGTACTGTAGCGATCTCGATTTTTATGGTGGCTGGCCTCGTGACATCGGCGCTCTTCATCTTGGTTTTGTATCCCACGGTCGTACGGACCGCCGCCAAGATTGTTGACCGCTTGCCCCTATTGGCCGAGGTCCTTCAGTCTCAAACCTTGCCCTGGCTTCGCGAACGCGGCGTTGAAATCCCGCCGACGTTCTCGCTGGCGTTCGACGAGTATGGAGCGACTCTTCAAGAGCATCTTCCAAACCTCGTCCAAAAAATCACGGGATGGGTGGGTGGAATCGTGACCGGGGCAGGGGGCGTTGTTGCAAGCCTTCTCAACATCGTGATGATTCCTCTCTTCACGTTCTATTTCCTACGCGACTTTGATTTAATGACGGCGGCATTGCGCCAGTACATTCCTCTGGGCCGGCGGGAGGTGTTGCTCGACCGAGTTCAAAAATCCGATGTCGTCGTTGGCGCCTGGTTTCGCGGTCAAGTGGAGGTCGCAGGAATTCTCGCTGGCCTCTATGCCGCCGGCTTAGGTGGATTTTTTGGGTTTCTTGGCATCGGTTCCGTGACCGGCATCGCGATCGGCGTGCTGACGGGATTGCTGAACATTGTTCCCTATTTTGGCGTGCTGATTGGACTCATCCTGAGCACGCTGTTGGTGTTGATCGATTGGCACGGATGGATCGGGCCCATCGGCGTTGCAATTGTGTTCACCATCGTTCAGATCCTTGAGGGTTATGTCATCACCCCAAAAATTGTCGGCGAGAAGGTCGGGCTCTCCCCCGTAACGGTCATTATTGTGCTGCTCTTGGGCGGAGAACTCTTCGGTTTAACGGGGGTTCTTTTGGCAATTCCGGTAGCCGGCGTCATTCGAGTTTTGTTGCCTGATATATTGGCCGTCTACACCGCGTCGCCTTTCTACACGGGCAATTTGCCCTACGAACTCGTCACCGAAGGCGCATCGGTCAATGGATTGACTCCTGCCACCGAGCCCGACGTCGAAAAAAGCCCGGTTGTGGCCGAGAACGACTCATCAGAACCCCCTGTTTCCGACGATGAACCCACTCATGCCAAGCAGCAGGATCCAAGCTCACAGGCGGCCGAATCGCAAGAAGCGGCCTCACCGAAAAATCACGGGTCGAATCCGACGAGTGATTGACATACACTTGGCGCACTGGAACCATCCAATCTTCCCCCTGTCCGGGTTTGTCTAGATGTCCCAAGACGATCCTAAACAATCGCTTTCCGATAAAATCCGCCGCATGCTTGCCCGCGAATTCGAGTCATTGCCGCCCGACGCGGTTGCCGGCGTCCTTGCCAGCCTTGCCACCGAGCTCGTCATGCTCTCGGAAGCTGGCCTGAGCAACATGTCGGAAGTCGAGAATTCGGATTGGAACCGAGCCTTGGCGCCACTGCAGATCCGAATCGGTTCCGACAACACGGTTGAGGTTGAAGCGACTGGCCCCAAAGAAGTTCATGACATCATGAACCAACTTCTGAATGTTGGCGCAGTGATGCTTCAACTTGAAAAACCACCAGCGCTCAATTCGGCGATTGGTGTCCGTTTTTCGTTTCCGCCCCATCATCTGAATCTCTCCTGCACTGGACGCGTGGTTCACTCGTCGGCGAAAGGCACCGCGATTGAGTTAGCCCAGTTGGGGCGTGAAGACCGTGCGGCGATCGAATCCGTATGGCCCGATGCGCAGAGGCGACTGCCGCCACCCCAGCCATTGACCCCGATCGATCTGGTCCCTCAGGCGGGCCAACGCACGACTCAATCGGCTATTCCGCAGATTCGGGTAGAACAATCCGTACCGATTCCGGGCATCGGACCCAAAACACTCCAACGCTTCAAGCGCCGGATCGATTTGACCGATCCCGACGTGAAGGTCATCTCCTCGACCCATCTGGGGCTCAAGGCGCTGGCGACGCGAGAGTTCTACGGTCCCGAGCTTCCTACCGTTCAGCCCACATCAGAGGCCGATCGAGTCGAAGAGCTCGCCGAGGAAAGAATTGTCGATGTCTTGCTTCAACTCTCACAGAGCGGCCACACAGGCATGGTTGAGGTTCGTGATGGTGAGACAGGCATTACGCGCCAAATCTTGATCGATGGCGGATTTGTGGTGGAGCTCTCACGGCAACCACGACTGGCGGACGAAGAGCTCGGGTTGATGCTCTTGCGCGCCGACCGAATCACGAAACAACAATTGGCGATGGCGGCAGCACACGCTGACGAGCTTCAGTGTTCGCTCGAACGAAGTCTTTTGGATCTGGGGATTCTGGATCCCGATCGAATTCGCCACGCAATTGCGGGTCGCCTCACGTATTTGATTCGCGAAGTCATCAACTTCAAGTCCGGACAAGTCCAAGTCTTTGATGCCCATTCGTTGCCCACTGGCTTTCTTCCGCCACCGCCGCTGCGCGTGCACGTTGCAACCGAGCGCGTGATTTATCGAAAGTTCTTCGAGCATTACAAACAGGTGCCGCTCAAGGATCGTGAATCACATATGGAGGGGTATCTTGACGCCTACCCCGAGATTCCCGCCGAAGAACGCGAACGTGTCGAAAGCACGTTGACCGAGGCCAACCACCTCAACCTGATTGAGCGTGTGATCAGCGGCCGAAAACGACTGCGCGAAGTGTTCACAGAGAGCACGCTTCCGCACGCGGAAACCTACGCGGTTGTTCACACTCTGCACCGCATGGGACTTCTTCGTTTCGACCGGTCGCTGCATCAGACCGTCGTGCGAGAGCGATTCCGTGAGAACGTCACGGTCAAGTACCTCAGCGTTCACAAAGCCAGCTATTTTGAGGTCCTCAACGTCCACTGGTCCAGCTATGACGAAGTGATCAACAAGGCGTACGAAGAACTTAAAGTCCAGTTCGACCCGGCTGCTGTGCCAGAGCATCTGGAGGCGGAAGTTCATCAACGGGTTCTGGAAATCCGCGATCGCGTCGAGTCCGCGTTTCAGGTGCTTTCCACACGTGAGCCACGCCATGCGTATCGCAAACGGATCATGCCAGAATACAAGCTGGCCCATGCGATTCCGCTCTTCATGAAACAATCGGAACTTGCCGAGAAGAGACGCAATTGGCCCGAGTCCCTGGACGCGATCAAACGCGTTCTGGAGATTGAGCCAGGCCAAAAAGATGCGGTGTTCCGAAATCAGCGACTGAACGACATCATCAGCAATCGCCTGTCGCCTGATGCTTTGGACTCTAACTTCTAAATGCAAAAACTGATTCTATTGCTCGTCCTCATGGTGGCCGCATGCCGTGGTCCTGCGCCGGCTAAGGTCGAGGTCAAACCCTCGGCAGAGGCCGCCATTCAGGCCGCAGTGCAGGCCGTTGAGATCAGCCACCTGCTTGCCCCACCGATCGATGCGTTGCCCGACGACTCGATCCGCGGCCTCGCCATCCCCATGTATTCGGAGTTTCCTGGGTTGCTCTACGAAGACATGGTCAAGCGCGCGATTTCGCTTGGTGCAACGCATGTCAGCCTGGTCGTCACCTGGGACCAACGGACGATCTTCGACAATCGAATCCGCCCCCATGTCGGACAATCGCCGTCCGATGAGCGCGTAGCCGCGACCATTGATGCGGCCCATAAGATGGGCCTCAAGGTGATGTTGTTCCCGATCATTCACGTCGTGCAACGTTCTGAGGGTGAATGGCGAGGAAAGATGGCCCCCACGGATCTCGTCCGCTGGCAGAGCGAGTATCGTGAGTTTATTCGTCATTATGCTGCGATTGCTCAATCCCATCAGGTCGAGATTCTCAGTGTGGGAAGCGAACTTTCGTCGTCGGAAGACCAGGAGGCTTTCTGGCGTGAGACCATCAAAGACGTACGAACGCGATTCACCGGCAAATTGGTTTATTCAGCGAACTGGGACCATTACAGGGCCCCCGGTTTCTGGGATGCCGTCGACTACATTGGCGTCTCTTCGTATTTCGAAGTCGCGAAGTCGCCAACCGAAGCCACGTTCGTGGTCACGCAGCGGTGGGAAGAACAGCGACGGCTTCTGTTGGAGTTCGCGCAGGCTCAGGGACGCCCAGTCATGCTGACCGAGGTTGGCTACCCGGCGGTCACCACCGCTGCAGTCCACCCATGGGATTACACGCCAAAGGGCGGAGCTGACGTCGAGCAACAACTCGCCGCGTTCCGTAGCCTCGTGGACGGCTGGCGAGATGTCACGACCGATAACTTCGCCGGGGCGTTTGTGTGGCACGGCTGGGGTTGGGGCGGAAAAGACGACACCAGTTACAACGTTTTTTCCAAACCGTCCGAGAGCGCTGTGCGGTCCTGGTTCGGCGGACCATCTTCGCCGCGATAGACGACATAGAGTAGGGGGGGCAAAAGCACCAGATCACCAATCACGGCGCCAAGAATCGTGATCGAGGTGAGCATCCCAAAATAGCGGGTGGGCACAAAATCACTGAAGAGCAGAATCGACAATCCCACCAGAAGCATGGCGCTCGTCAGCAAGATAGCGCGGCCGGCACCGTGGTAGGTGTTCACGATCGAGTCTGCAACTGAGTTTCCGTGGGCTCGTTCTTCTTGAAAACGAGCCAGGAAATGAATGGTGTCATCCACCGCCAAACCCAATGAAATAGCGAAAGTGATGATGGTCGTCGTGTTCAGATCGATGTCGCGCATCCCCATGTATCCAAACGTAAGCAGCAACGGGATCGTATTGGGCAAAACAGAGACCAACCCCAACTTGATCGACCGAAACACGACAGTCATCGTGCCAAAGATGATGACCATGGCCACGAGCAGTGAGTAAAAAAGGTCGCGAATGAACGAGTCCAACGAGAGCGACGCCACGTACGCGTCGCCCGTGAGAGCGTATCGAACCCCTGTTTCGGGCGGGAAAAGTTCCTCCAGCCGTTTCGTCAGTTCTCTCCCCAATTTCATCTGGGCTTTGGCGCCGTCGTCGGCCACGCGCAGCAGAATTCGTGCGTGTCTAAAGTCACTGGTCATAAATCGATTGGGGCCAGACAGGGAATCTGGAGCGCCAGCAATCAAGAGTTGGATTTGCTCGATTTGTTCACGTGAGTCAGGCAACACGTCGCGTTCAGCAGGATCGCCTAACAACGCTGCACGAGCAGCTTGATGAAAACCAACGAGGCTCTGCGTCGACACAACCACAGGTTGTTCGGATGCAAACTTTTCGAGGACCGAGATCTTCGAAAAACGGTCGGGATCTTTGAACGCGTCGACGTCGTCGTGCATCAGTGAAATTTCAACAGGCAGAATTCCACCCAACTTCTCCTCGGCCAATATGATGTTTTTATACGTGGGATGGTCAGTGTCATAGACCTCAAGCAACACGGTATCGATTTCGACTCGCCAGGCGAACCCTGCTGCCACAACCGTAACCACGGCAGCGACGGCAATAAAATACCAGGGATGAGTGACTGCACGATGACCAAGCGCAGTCAGCAATCGTTCCAACATTGGCGGACGTGTGTGGTCCGACTCGGGTCGGTACACCGGCCGAAGGAAGGTCAACGCTGCAGGAAGGCACAACAAAGTGACCACGTACGCAAAACACACCGAAACTCCCGCCTGCCAGCCGAAATCCTGAAGAATCTCGGTATCCGCGGCCACCAGCGAAAAGAAGCCCACCGCCGTGGTCAGACTCGTCAGCAAACACGCAGCGCCCGTGTGCTGAATCATCGCCCGAATCGAATCCATGCGATTCAAACCCGAATCGGTCTCCTCCGCGTCGCGGACCAACATATGAATCGCATCCGACACGCCGATGATGAAAATCAGACTCGGTAATACATTGTTGATAATATTGATCGGAGAGCCCGTATCCACCAGCATCCATGCGGCTCCGATGCAGGTCACCCCAACAACCGCCAGCGGGAGAAATACCCCGGAAAACCGCCTAAACATGAAGGCAAGGATGAACAAATACGCCAGCGCCGTGCCAGGCACGAACGTCAGTTGCTGGTGCTTGAGACTCTCCACAATCTCTTGACGCAAAAACGGGATGCCGGTCAGACGGACCGAAACCCCTTCGGGTGCAGGGGAAGCCCTAAGATCCGCATCGACGGCGTCTACAGCGTCCTTAATCAAGGTGACGTCTTGAATATCATCGTTCAGCCAGACCATAATCACGGCGAGCGTGCCGTCCTCACTGACGGCCTGACCGCGCAACAGCGGTTCTTGTGACGCCAAGGTCTGCAAGCTCTTGACGCCCTCTGCGCTGATGGCTCCCGACCCCAGCAATGGGCTGGTGGTCATGACTCCTTCGCCGCCGCTCCTGGGAATCTCGAGGGTGACCACAGACTCAGTGTTTTTGGCGAAGGGGAGCGCCCGCAACCGCAAGGTCGTCTCACGCATCCAGGACATGGTTTCGACGTTCCAGACCGTGGGGGCCTCAACGATAATCGTGAGTAGGTTATCCTCTCGCCCAAAGGTCTGAGCGAAGCTCTCACGCTGGGCGAGCAAGTCCGACGAAGACCTAAAGAGCTGTTGCGGTGTAAAATCAAATTTCAGCTGGGGAACTTTCGAAAGTCCAACCAGCGAAAAAAGTGTCACTAGTGCTAAAATCGACACTCGAAAGCGAACGATCTTTTGAGATAAAAAGGCGTACATAGATGCCACTCACGGAAGTTCGCGATATTTGGCACGTTTAATGGCACCGAACAAGGCAGAGAACATGGCCAGATTCATAGGGATTGACGTCGGAACACGAAAGATCGGACTTGCCGTGGCCGACGAAGACTCAAGCTTCGCCGTCCCCAGTGACGTGATCGATGCTTTGGGGGCTCCGACCGCCATTTCAAAGCGGATTCTTGAGGAAGATTTCTCGGTCGTGGTGATTGGTCTCCCGGTGGACCAAAAAGGCAAGGAAGGCCCCGCAGCCAAGCGTTCGAGGACTTTCGCTTTACTGCTCGAAAGAGCCATGCTCAAAGATGAATGCACCGCTGCCATCGAGTTCGTCGACGAGCGATTGACCACCATCATTGCTCACCATTTGCTGAGCGAAACCGGCATGAAAGGCAAGAAACAAAAGGATCAGGTCGACGCCATCGCAGCTCAACAAATCCTTCAGGCCTACCTGGACTCATTGAGAAACGGGGCGCCACATGGCGGTTGAAAAACGAGGATGCATGCGCGCAATCGGCGTGTTTATCGCGCTCGTGCTGCTGCTGGCCTCGGTCGTCATTGGGCTGGATGTGAAGACCTTTTTGGACCGCCCGGTCGTGCCTGACGGCGAGATCATCCACGTGGTCATTCCGACCGGAACCTCATGGAACGCCGTGATCGAGATCCTTGAGACTCAAGCGATGATCAGCCGCCCCCTCTATTTCAACATTTGGGGCAGACACCGCGGCTTACCAGACCGCGTCAGGGCAGGGCGCTACACGTTCGTGGGCCCCGTTTTCCTTGGCGACCTTGAAGCATCACTTCAAGAAGGCGGCGCCGCCGACGAGGTCACAATCACGGTGCCCGAGGGGCTGACGATCTTTCATATCGCCGACCGCCTCGATAAGTCTGGCGTGGTCTCCCGCTCAGACTTTCTTCGAGCCGCACGAAACCCCGAGACTCTTCAAAAATTCGGAATCCAAGGGGATTCCATGGAGGGATACCTCTTCCCAGACACCTATCGATTCCGACTCGGTGTTTCTGCCGACGAGTTGGTTCAGAAGATGTATGAGCGCCATCAGACGGTCTGGACGACGCTGGTCGCCAACCATCCAGATGCCCTCGGCGAGCTCTCTAAACACGGCCTGTCGGCGCCAGACGCGGTGATCTTAGCATCCCTAGTCGAGAAGGAATCCAACGCACGGACCGAGCGGTCTCGCATCGCACGAGTGTTCCTGAACCGACTCGACAAGAAGATGCGACTCCAGACCGACCCGACTTGTGTGTATGGAGAAGACACCTATCGGGAAATCCCGCATCCCCGTTACTGCAAAGACCCGTTAAACCGATACTCGACCTATGTTATCGATGGCTTGCCACCCGGACCTATCGCAAATCCAGGCAAAGGCAGCCTTGAGGCCGCGCTCTTGCCGTCGAAAATCCCCGAAGATAAGAATTATTTATTCTTCGTCGCCAGACGCGACGGAAGTGGAGCACATCACTTCTCGAACACCTTCGCTGAACACAGACGTGCGGTGCGAAAATTCTTAAAGTGAAGCTTTAGTTTATTCGGTCGGCGCACTCGCCAACGGAAGCAGCAAGAAGTCGAAACGAACGACCGAATCGCCTTTTCGAGTCGCTGCCAACTGCCATCCTCGAATATTATTCAGGATGCAGTCGCGAACAGCGGCATTGCCAATATCTGTGCTGCGTTCAAGAGCCGCGATTACTTTGCCTGTGTCGCCTGACACCGTGAATTGAACCGACATTTCGCCCTTGAGCGAAGGGTCTTTATTCAATCCTGCCTGGTAACATTCACGCATGGAGTAGCGCTTATCTTTGACCATTCCGGTCACGGATTCAGGCGGCAATTTCCCCTGAATTCGAAGCGTCTCTTCGATCGGGTAGAGGAGGCCATAATCCGGGGTCGCCGACGCGGCTTTAACAGGCGCTGCCGGTTTGGTGACCACTTGAACTTCGGGTTCAATCCCAACCGCTGAGGGGTCGCTTTGAACCACATAAAACAGGGCGCCGGCTCCACCGAGCGCTCCCACAACAAATGCAAATGCAGACACGAGCACGACCACAATCGCACTGCACCCTTGTTTCTCGGACATGCATCCTCCGCTAGAATCAATCTGAAAACGACTAACTATCACCCTTTAGCGGCCCCTTACAATCGGCATCGGCATTGCACAGAACCTGCCTTGGCACGATGATGCGCTTAAGCACGAGAGTAAGATGATTAATTGGACTCATGCGGCATTGCTGCCGGCAGCACGGCGAATTGCCCGTCATATTCAAGATGAGTGGGGCCTCTGGGTGGGTGTTGCCACGACGGATGGGCAAATCGTTCCATTTCCCAAGCCGCCAACATCTCCCCCTCGTCCTATCTGCCAACATTTCGCGGCAAATCGGTCGACAGAAGGTGCCATCCGCACCTGCGCCGGGTCCGTGGCGAATTGGGTCGACGACGACGAGCACAAACCACGCATATGTCACGTGGGACTCAGCGCGATTTCGGTTCCCATAAAGCGCCGCGGCAAGACCCTTGCCGTCGTGTACGCAAGCGGTTTTCTGCATGCCGAAGACGCCGCCCGAGGCGCCGACCTTATTGGCGCTTCCTTGCGAGCCGCCGATTTTGATGCCTCGCAGGTTGGCCCATGGATTGACGACATACCGCGCCTCGATCGTCGAAAGCGCGATGTCGTGCATGGCCTGCTCAGGGCAATCGCCGCCGACATCGAGGGGCATGGAGAAGAAATCATCACCCTTGATGCATCGGAAGACGACCGATTTGGCGCAATGATCGGCCGCAGCCCCGAAATGCAGAAGCTCTTCCGCGTTTTGCGCCGTGTGTCTCGATCAAACACGTCGGTCTTGATCGAAGGCGAAAACGGAACGGGTAAGGAGCTCATCGCCCGCGCGCTCCACGCAGGCAGCATGCGCTCCGACCTTCCACTCGTGATTCAGAACGTTGCAGCGATCCCCGCCGAACTCATCGAAAGTGAGCTTTTTGGACACCGCAAAGGAGCCTTCTCCGGCGCCCACCGGGACAGGGAAGGCCTGTTTGAGATGGCGAATAACGGCACCTTCTTCCTCGATGAAATCGGGGAGATGACGATGAACCTGCAGGTCAAGCTCCTCCGCGTCCTTCAAGAGGGCACATTTCTTCCAGTTGGGGCGTCTGCTTTTCGTAAGGTCGACGTTCGCATGCTCTGCGCCACGAACCGTGAACTGCGTGAGGAAGTCAAAAAAGGAAATTTCCGCGAGGACCTCTTCTTCCGCATCAACGTCATTACGATCACGGCCCCCCCACTGCGACATCGCATCGAAGACATCCCGCTGCTCGTGGATTTTTTCGTCGCACGCGCTGCACTTCATCACGACCTTCCCAAAAAACAGGTTTCGGCAGAAACGCTGAAACGTTTGATGGCTCACTCGTGGCCGGGAAACGTCCGCGAGCTCGAAAACGAGATCGAAAAGCTCGTCATCATGTCCGGTGACGAACCCATCATCGAAGACACGTATTTGTCGCTGTCTACAAAGACTCGGAGCCAATTCTCGGACGTCGTCACCGCCGACCTGACCATGCCAGAAGCGGTCGAGAGCTTGGAACGCCACATGATTCTGGATGGTCTCAAGCGCAATCAGTGGAATAAGAGTCAAACTGCGCGAGACCTTGGCGTGAGTCGACGGAACTTGATCCGAAAAGTGGCCGATTTTGGACTGGAGGAAGATCGTTGAGACTTGTTTTTGTCTTTCTAATCTTCCTGCACACCAGCCTCGCCGCCGCCGCCCAGCCCATCGAACCCGAAAACGACCTCGACGTTGAGGTCGAGCGAGAGGTCTGGCGAGTCAGCGCAATCGAAATCCAAGGCCTGATGCGAACTCAACGCTTCGTCGTAGAACGCGAGTTGACCTTTCGCGCAGGCGGGATCGTCACTCGGTCCCAGCTTGAAGAAAGTGTACAACGACTCCGAAATATCGGTCTTTTTAGAATCGCCGAATACACCCTCGTTCCCCAAGACCCTTCAGGGGTGGAAACGAACGTCGTGATTCTCGTGGATGAACGATGGACCATCTTGCCGTTCTTCAACATCAGCGCCGGTGGCGACCTGTTCAGCCTTTTGGCCGGAATTTACGACATCAATCTGTTCGGCCGTTACCTCGAGGCTGGCGGCCGCTACCGAAGATTGGGCGACACCAACTCGTTTCTGTTTTGGTTCTACGACCCGCGATTTCTGGATCAGCGGCAATTTCTAGGTGCTCAGTTTTGGTGGACCAATCGTATTCGATATCTCTACGACAATTCAGGACAGCTCGAGGGTGGCTACCTGCGTGAAAGGCGGTCCGCGGTGCTCACGACCAGTCGTGAACTCTCCAAAGACCTGAGCCTTGGAAGTGGTCTGGTTCTTCAACACGACAGTTTTTCGTATGATTTGGTTCGTGAGGACATCGCGGAAAAACAACGCATCAATGGCTTACCACACGTCCAAGAACACGGAATTTTGAACCTGAGTGCGACCGTCGGCCATATCGATGAAGACAGCTACCTGCGCGAAGGAGTCCAGCTGACGCAGTCGTTCTCGGTGTCCAATCAGCTTTGGGGGTCCTCCGAGTCCTACGTGGAATCCGGAACCCAGTTGCTGGCTTTCAAGCGCTTTGTGGGAAAACAAAATATCGGCATGCGCTTTGGCGTCGGCATGACGTCGGCTGAACACATCGAAAATCAGTTCTTTCTGGGCGGCCTCGATACGGTTCGCGGCTTCTACGACTCTAGGTTTCGGGGGCCATTCTATTGGTTCCTCAACTCCGAATACCGCATTCCATCGCTCGACCATCGTTGGCTGGTACTGCACCACGTTCTCTTCTTTGATGCGGTGGGCGTGGCCGACCGGTCGAGCCTGCTTTGGAACGCAGATGGCGCATCGGCGGGCATCGGCCTACGGATCATCAGCCCCAAGATCTACCAATTCGTCGCGCGTATCGACTACGCGTTCCCCCTCAAAGGCGCCGGAACCACGCCACTGTCATTTGGCGTGCAACAGTTTTTCTGATCCAGGTGCGGCCACCAGTCACATGCCAGGCAAGAGCACCACATCTTGTGGTGAGTGCATTTGGCACCCAAAAGCACGTGTTCGCCCACGATGTTGCAGCTATAGTGCTCAAATGGTTCTCACAATCTCAAAAAAGCTGCTGCTCTCTTTTATCGGCCTCACACTTCTGGTGTTGCTGGCGACACTCGGGCTGGCCCGATGGAGCTTCGAGCGCGGCTTCATGGACTACGCAAACGCGGTGGAACAGGTTCGATTGGAAGCGCTGGCCACAAGCCTCGCTGCGGAATACGCGGCGAACGGCAATGACTGGTCGCAGGTGACAGAACCACGTTTTGAAAACCTCCTTCGCAGCTCCTTACCGATGGGTCCTGGCTTTGAACCACCTCGCCCGCGGCCCCAGCGGGACGGGCAACGCCCAGGGCCTCCTGCAACGGCGCTTTTTAACGCCGAGGGAGTTCAGATTGCCGGACCAAGTCTTGGTGGAAGCGCCGCGACGTTGCTCATCGTTCCAGTGATGCTCGCGAACTCCCAGATAGGCGACGTCAGGTGTGCACCTCGGCGTCATTTTGATTCTCCCCAGGAAACCGCGTTTTCACGGCAGCAACTGTTAACGAGCGTGCTGACTGGCTTTGTGTCTCTGGTCCTCGCGATACTCGTCTCGTTGGGCCTGATTCGCGTGCTCTTGGCGCCGATCAAACGCATGTTTGAGGGCGTAGAGGCGTTGGCCGATGGAAAATACGATCATCGAATAAACGAGGTCAGAGGCGATGAACTCGGACAACTGATGCATAAACTCGACGTTCTCGCAGAGCGCCTCGAAGAAAACCGACACTCTCGCAAGCGATGGTTGGCGGACATCTCACACGAACTACGCACCCCCGTCACCGTGTTGACTGGCGAAATCGAAGCCTTAAAAGACGGGATTCGCCCACTGGATATGGAACAGGTCCAATCATTGGACCAAGAGGTGGCACGCCTACGGCACCTTATCGATGACCTCTACTATCTGTCGGTGTCTGATATCGGCGGCCTGCATTACGAGTTTAGTCCGGTTGATGCATTCGAAACGGTGGAAGCAGCCGCAGAATCGACACGCGCACAAGCGAAGGATCGCGGTTTAGAAATCAGTGTCAGCGGTGCGACGGGCCACCTCGTAAACGCAGACGCTCGACGCCTCGAGCAACTTCTTCTAAATCTGCTAAATAACTCGGCAGCCTACACGGACGCCCCCGGACGTATCGAGATTTCCGTCGAGGCGGTCGCCTCACTCGTGTGCATACGAATTGAAGACACCCATCCGGGCATTCCCCTCGAAGACTGCGAACGGTTATTCGAGCCGTTGTACAGACCCGATGATTCGCGCAGCCGTCGCGCATCGGGAGCAGGTCTGGGTTTGGCCATCTGCCGTAATATTGTGAACGCCCATCAGGGCAAAATCACAGCATCTCCGTCAAAATTGGGAGGTCTGTTGATTCGTGTGGAGTTACCGATGTGGAAGGCGAGCTAAGATGAACAACATGCAAATCCTCATCGTTGAAGATGAAAAAAAGATCGCGCAAATCCTGGTGGACTACCTTGAACGCGACGGGTTCTTAACCACCGTCATTCACGACGGTGCAGAAGCCCTGGCGGCGATCAAGGATAACGAGCCTGCGCTGGTGATCTTGGATCTGATGCTACCCAACAAAGATGGCGTAAGTATCTGCCGAGAATTGCGCCAGTTTTCCAACGTCCCTGTCGTCATGGTGACCGCCAGAGTCGACGAGATCGACAGGTTGGTGGGGTTAGAAATTGGGGCCGACGACTACGTCTGCAAACCCTTTTTGCCGCGCGAGGTTGTGGCGCGCGTGAAATCCATTTTGCGCCGAGTCCAACATGCCGAAGATACCCCATCCGAAAGGCAAGAGTATCGTGGGATCAAGCTGTTCGCCGACCGCTTCTTATGTCGAGCGCAAGGCAAAGATGTGGAATTGACGCCAGTTGAATTTCGTCTTCTGCAAACCCTTATGGCGCACCCTGGCCGAGTGTATTCCAGAGAGTCATTGATGGGGTCGAGCTACCCCGACCATCGAATCGTAAGCGATCGCACGATCGACTCTCATATCAAGAATCTCCGCAAAAAGCTGACCGACGCGATGGACACCGAAGACCTCATCCATTCGATCTACGGAGTAGGCTACAAACTCGAGTGAAAACGGCCTGCGCAACTTCTCCTTTTTTTCTTCTCATTGGCTCCTCTTTTTCCAAGCACACTGTAATTGTCCCTGCAATTCAAACCGCTTGGAGATCGCCATGACCATCAACTTTACTCATCCGAAAACTACCGTGGCTCTGCTTCTGACACTCGGGCTTTCCGCCGCTCTTGCGCAAGCGCAACCCAAGAACGGAAAACGACCTCAAGGGCCGCCTCCTGAGGCTTTCGCCGCCTGTGAAGCGGCCCAGGAAGGCGACGCATGCACTTTCAACGGCCGTGGCTCCGATGAGCTGGAAGGCACCTGCAAAGCTCCGCCCAAAGGTGAGGGCAAGCTGGCCTGTGTGCCAGAGGGCGGACATCCTCCGAAATCCGGCCAGGAAAGCTGACCCGACAACATTTCCCGCTCTGAAGCCGCCCCGACAATCGGGGCGGCTTTTTTTATGACTCGTGACCTGGCCCAGCGAATCAACACCAAGTGACGAACGCCAACTATGCAGAGTTTACGGGAAATCTTCATCATTCCTGCACAGTCTGCCGGTAGGCTTTGACACGTGCCTATTCTTTTCTAACTAGTGGAGAAATCTGTGTTCAAATCATCGTTCCGCAAATATTTGCCGCAAACGTTGCGAGCCTCAATTCTGATTCTGTGCCTGACGTCCACGCTATCGACCCTGGGCTGCGGAAGCGACGATGCGAACACGGCGTCCAACAACGACGTCAACAACGTGACCAACAATGCGGTCGCGGACATGTCGACCGACACCGACGACCTTTCGCCTGACATGGGCGTCGACGCCTCGCCCGACCTGTCCACGGACTCCGCAAACAACATATCGGGTGACAACTTCGAGATCCCGGACTGGACCGACGAGACGCACAGCAAGAGCGCCGATCCAAACTTCACTGAGGTCTTTGACGACACCCAAGTCAAACGCTTCGATTTTGTAGTCACTCCAGAACGTTGGCAGGCGATGCTCGACGACATGACCGCGACCTACGGCGAGTTTGGAAGGCGCGGAGGCCCGGGCCTGATCGACTCGACCGAAGACCGAATCTTTGTGCCGGCCGACGTCTTCTACGAAGGAAAGCAATGGTACCGAGTCGGAATCCGATTCAAAGGCAATTCATCGCTCCAAGGCAGCTGGCAATCGGGAATTCTCAAACTCTCGTTCAAGATGGACTTTGACGAATACGAAGACACCTATCCTCAGATCGACAACCAGCGCTTTTACGGTTTTAAGAAGTTCAGCCTGAAGAACAACTACAACGACAAGTCGCAGCTGCGTGAAAAAGTCGCCGCTGATGTGTTCAAGAAGGCCGGCGTCCCAGTGTCGCACACAGCGTTTTACACCCTCTACGTCGACCACGGTGATGGGCCCGAATACTTTGGCCTCTACACGTTAGTCGAGGAGGTCGACAACACGGTGATCCAGACTCAGTTTTCGAGTGATTCTGGCAACCTGTACAAACCAGAAGACTCGGACTTTGTAGACGGCAGCTTTGACCCCGCCGAGTTCGAAAAGAAAACGAACGAAGACGCGGCTGACTGGTCGGACATCATCGCGCTTTTTGCAGCACTTCATGATGGCACGGCGACCGATGCCACATGGAGACAGAACCTTGAGGCGCTCTTTGATGTCGACGAGTACCTGAAATACCTGGCAGTCAACGAGATCATCCAAAACTGGGACACGTACGGCGTGATGCCGCACAACTACTACCTGTACAACAGCCCAGACACTGGAAAGCTCACTTGGATTCCGTGGGACAACAACGAGGCGTTGGACGCGGGTAAACAGGGTGGGGCGCTCAACTTGGATTTCTCGAATTTGAACTCCGCAAAGTGGCCCCTCATCGCCAAGATCTACGCCGATGACGTTTATCGTGCGCTCTACGCCACTTACCTCCAAGAGGTCATCACTGGAGCCTTCGAGACCGCATCCATTCAGGCGACCTACGACACCTATGCAGCCCTTATCGAGCCGTACGCCACGACCGAACGAGACGGTTTCACTTATTTGACGGGTCCCAACGATTTTGCCAGCGCGGTCAACACGCTCAAATCTCATGCTGCCAGCCGTGCGACGGCCGTAACGACGTACCTCAGCCAGCAATAGCGCGCCTATGAACTGAGCGGGGAGTCGATGAGTGACTTCCTGCTCCGCCCCTTCGTGGCAGCCAATCAGGCTACTGGGCCGCTCCCAAAATACGTGGGTCCAACTCCTCTCCCCGCAAATACGTGTACGCGGCGTAACTTCCAACGACGCGCTTCGTGTAATCGCGCGTCTGCAAGGGCGGGATATCCTCGATGAAGAGTGCGATATCCTCGTTGGGCTGCCGCGAAATCCACTTTCCGACGGCCCCACCACCCGCGTTATAGGCCGCAGCGATCAAGGCCGGATGACCTTTGAATTTACGTGAGAGGTAGAACAGATGATCTACACCCACACGAATGTTCACCGGCGCGGTTTTCAAACGGTCAGGGGTCGCTGCGCCATTCACGTCATCGTCGTGCCCCAAAGCCGTACGGGGCATCAACTGCATCAGGCCCAGCGCACCCGCGTACGATTCGATGTCCTCAATGAACGAAGATTCCTCGCGCATGATCGAGGTAGGCAATGCCGGGTTCAGATAAGTTTCAGGAGACTGTTCGAGCTCGGCCGCACACGCCGCTTCGATCAGCGCTTCAAACGGATTGGGCCACGCGAGCTTCATCTGCACCAGATTAACACCACCGTCCTCAAGCCAAGGCGCACCGCTGATGCTGCGCCGAACGATATTATGACTTTGGGGATACAACCCTGCGCGATCCAGCGCGTAACTCATGCGCCACAGGTCCTCAGGCGTCCTTCCAAACAACTTTGCCGCCACGCCGGCTCGGTCGGCCGCACCTGCGCGTAGAAGGCGTGCGGCGGCAGAATAGCGCCATTGCGAAGCCTCCAACCATGGAGGGTCGATGACCGACTGCGCCAGATCAGGCACGGCCCATCCACGATCTTTGAGAACTTCCCGACTCAAATACCCATAAAAACTAAATGGATACGCTGACCAGGCCTGACCCAACGACTCTTTCGCCGAATCCAGTTCGCCCAGCTTCTCAAACGCACGGCCACGAAAATACTCCAGACGCCCCTGTGAGAAGTACTCACCGTCATGAGCCGGCAACTTCATCGCCGCCAGCCCATTAATGAAGCTCCGATACTCGCCGGCGCGATAAGCCGACTCGAGGTTTTCCCACACGATCTCAAAAACCATGTCCCCATCGGGCAACTTGGTCAGAACTGTGTTCACGATTTCAGCTTCGCGCCCTTGATCGCCTTGTTGTCGCGCGATCCGAGCCAGGTACATGTAGGCGTCGTCCGCGTGAGAACGTTTTGGATAAAGCTTGACCAAAGCGGAGTAGGCCGCCTTGGATTCCTCCAATTGGCCCGTTTCGAACTCCCGTTTACCCAGCGCATATAGCGCCCGAATATGCGAGTCGGCGTCGATACCCTCGCAATGTTCCACGGCGTTTCTGTAGTGTTTATTCGCCGTATCCCGCTGTCTTAGCCGATAGACCACCTGGCCCTTCAGATACTCAAAATCGCAAACCTGTTGGGCCGACATCTTCGACTCGTCGATCGCATCAAGCGCCTGATTCGCGGTGGTAAACCGAACCTCGGATTTGAGCCTTTGCGCACGGTTGAGTAGGGCGTCCGTGTTGGGCGAAAACCCTGCCGACTTGCGCCACTCAAACTCATCAGGTGCTGTGCATGCGCCGTAAAACGCCTGTGCAATGCCGTCGTTGGCCTTGTCGATGGTCGGTGCCAGATCCGCACAAATCGCGTCCCGGTCATCCGACTTCAGGCCACTCACCACATCGGCAAGGGCTCCGGTAGATCGAGCGAGCGCCCGTGGGACCCCCGGAAGTTTTAGCGTGCGCAAAAAAGACAACGTCTCTGGGTCCACAGGCAACCCGGCATCAAGTTTCAACTCCGTCGTTCGCAAAGCAGCGACTTCAAAGAGCTCCGGCGCCAGATCTGCCGCCTCGTTCCACGCCTTGATGGCTTCCTCAGACTTCGAGAGCCCCTCGGCCTGAATCGCCGTTCGAATCCACGAGTCAGCAGCCACCGAAACCGTTGCCGGACTCAACGACCACAGACGAGCTTGAAACCCATCCCGATGACTCTCCTGAGCCTGCGCCGAACCCGAAGCAAGACAAAACCCCAACAACAACCCAACTTTTTTCACCATAATAACCCGCTTACTCGCCACGCCAGACCGACAAAAAACGTGTGACGATCGATGTCTGCTGATTGAATTTGAGCCGTCGTCCACTCGTACCGGTAAACAAGATTGATCCACGGCGCCATTCCCAGATCAGGATCGCTTAACGGAATATCCATGCCCGCGCCCAAGGTCCAAGCAGGGTGGGGCCCGTCACTTATGTTCACGCCCGCGCCCAACTCCAAATAGAGAGATGCGATCACGTAGCTCACCCAGTCACTGCCCAGAAGCACGACGTATAAAGGATGAAGACCAAACCCCAGATGGATTTCATCGGTCGCCCCCAAGTCGAGTTCGTCGTGACGGTATGAAAGTCGCGTATCGCCAAGATGCATCGGAAACGACTGCCTCAAGCCCACATCGGCCGCCCAACCATCCGCATTCTTGTTCAGGCCGCCACGAGCCGACACGTCCCAAAATGAACCATTGAAATACGGCGTGTAGGCGACGTCCTGCGCTTGCGCGCTTGAGCTCACCAACAACAAACCCAGAATAATCCACCGCATCTTGACCTCCGAGCTGCCGTATTAACCCATCGAAGACGAGGGTAGCAACGGTCGCAACGCAGACACTTGCACAGCGCCCGTTGTGAGACTACGATGCGGCGCTTGAATAAGCTTGACCCCCGCTGAGTTTCGACATGGTTAATCGTAAGTTTGTGGCGCTCGTTACTGTCGCCGCGTTTTCTCAAACCGCTTGCTACAACACCTATTTCATCTCGAAAACTGAACTCGAGAAATTGGAATCGACGGCTGAAGCCCAAGAGGTTGTGGAAGTGTACGGCGACTGCCCAGGCGAAGTTGCTGCCCTCCCAACGCACACCATGTGGGCTCAGACCGACGAAGT